>Ga0209713_10000129_pt1 | contig 41054 bp, 47 predicted proteins | sample ArcOceMetagenome_3_FD_187444 | JGI IMG/M metagenome (GOLD analysis project Ga0209713, IMG submission 187444) | Marine eukaryotic phytoplankton communities from Arctic Ocean - Arctic Ocean- Svalbard ARC20M Metagenome (SPAdes) (version 2) | ecosystem: Environmental > Aquatic > Marine > Oceanic...
CGAGGCCTGAATTATGCCAGTTTCTTTCTAATTTATACGTTGACCGTGATCATTTTTCGGTTGGTGTTGGTAAAGTTTAAGGGCGGCACAAATCCGTACTTGATGATCGTGGCCCTGCAATACGTCATGTGCGCCAGCGTTGTTTTGTTCATCTTTAGCGGTGGAAATACGTTGCTTTACGGTCTGGTCGCAGTTTTGTTTGGGCTGGGGTACGGTGTTTCATATCCAATTCTTGTTGCGATGGCAGCCAACGATGCACAAGAAGATTTGGGGCCTCAAACCCTTCAGTTATTTGCGCTGACGTATTTTGTTGGAATTTTCGGGTTTCCCTTCATTGCAGGTTGGATCATCGTTGAAATTGGCACCACGCCTTTGTTGGTATTGGTCGCGGTAATAGCAGCGTTTGAGGCCAGTATGGCGCTGTGGCGCTCAACGACATTTGCGAGCGTAGGATCGTCAAGTCCCTAGGGGGATGATTACCCCAGTTTTCTTGCAGGTGGATTGTCCCTAGGGTTTCCCCGTTTTAAGCTGCGAGCATAACGCTACGGTCCCCAAATAATAATCAAACGAGGGACTACCGATGAACAAACAAGTCGCAGAATTTATCGGAACATTCACACTGGTCTTGCTGGGCTGTGGTTCAGCCGTATTGGCAGGCGCAGATATTGGACTGACAGGCATCAGTTTTGCTTTCGGTCTTGCATTGATCGGCATGGCATATGGTATCGGCCCCGTTTTGGGCTGCCATATCAACCCAGCTGTTTCACTGGGCATGGTTGCTGCAGGTCGCATGAGCATGCCTGAAGCTGTAAAATACATCATCGCACAAGTTGCAGGGGCAATCGTTTCTGCAGCTGTTCTTTGGGCCATCGCAACTGGCAAAGCTGGTTACACATTGGCGGAAAACGGTTTGGGTCAAAACGGTTGGGGCGCAGGCTACTTGGGTGAATACTGAATGGTTTCAGCACTATTGTTTGAAATAGTCGCGATGTTCTTGTTCATGGTTGTGATCCTCGGCGCGACTGGCAAGGGCGCACCGGCAGCAATGGTTGGCTTGGCAATTGGTCTAACCTTTGTTGTGATCCACTTGGTCGGCATCAACGTTACTGGATTTTCAGTTAATCCAGCGCGTTCAGTTGGCCCGGCACTGTTTGTTGGCGGTACAAAGCTTGCACAACTTTGGCTGTTCGCCGTGGCACCAATCGTGGGTGCAGTTGCGGCTGGTCTGTTGTTTAAGACAGGTACGCTAGACGTCGCTGAATAATATAGTCTGCTAAGCAGTATTAGGGTGCAGTGGTGTGAAAATGCCTCTGCATTTCTATTTTCGGTTCTTCTTTTTAATGCTCTTAATTGTCTTGCCCAGTTTCTTGTCTTTGAATTTACGTTGCGCCAAAGACTCTGAGTTGGCTTGTTCTTCGGTCGCCAATTTGTTCCACCTCGCCAAACGATCTGTATCGATTACGCCCGCCTTAATCGCCGCGAGTATGGCGCAGCCCGGTTCAACCTGATGGCTGCAATCCGAGAATTTACATTCAAGTGATAAGTTGTGCAGATCAGGGAATAGATCGCTGATCCCTGACGCCGCATCTGTCACCTGCAACTCACGCATCCCTGGAGTATCAAGAACGGCGCAACTGTCGTGGGTTATGTGTAAGTGACGGCTGGTCGTCGTGTGACGGCCCCGCGCATCTGCTTCACGCACGCCTTGTGTATCAACGTTTGATCCTGTCAGTGCATTGACCAGCGTGGATTTCCCTACGCCTGACGATCCAAGGAAGGCAACGGTTTGTCCCACCTTGCACCATTGTGCCAACTCGCGCTTTGGAGCATCGCTTAGAGCGTTCAATATTACAACTGGAACTTTGTTCGAGATGGCAGTCGCTGCCGTTACAAAGGGTTCCACGTCATCGCACAGATCGGCCTTTGTCAGCACGATCACTGGACCAACGCCCGCTTCAAATGCCAAAGCGATATAGCGTTCGATGCGGGCCACGTTAAAATCACGATTACACGAGGACACTATGAACGATGTATCAAGGTTCGCCGCAATCATTTGAACGTGGCGGTCATGCCCTGCACCGCGCCGTTTGATCAGACTTTGACGATCCAGCACCCGATCTGGCTTGGTCTGTGCCTCGTTGATCAAGATCCAGTCGCCGACTGTGATTTCCGTATCTGGGTACACAATCGTTGTGTCGACCGTCTCACCAACCACATGCAGCGAGTTGCGGTGTACTTGGGTCACGCGGGCAGGGGGTGTCAGCGCCATCTCACCTTCATCTAACTGATCCGCAAAGAATGGCTGCCAGCCCAGCAACTCAAGGAGTGTTGGCGCGGTGTCGGCGTCGATATCCGTCTGGGGCTGATTTTGGGAAGTGTCCCGTGTCATTCGTGTGCTTTCACTTAGGTTGGTCAAGGAATAGCGGACAAACCGTCCCAGCGTAAGGGGGCAAGGGTGCGTGTGTGACTTGCAATCGACGCCCCGCAACGCTAGCAGAGCATAAGCATTTTTCGGAGGCCGTCATGGACGATCTTAAAGCCAAATATCTAGATCAAATCGCAAACGCTGCTGATGAGTCGGTGTTGGAAGATATCCGCCTTGCTGCCGTTGGCAAAAAAGGTGAAGTCGCGTTGAAAATGCGTGAGCTGGGCAAGATGACCCCAGAAGAGCGTCAGGCTGCAGGTCCTGCCCTGAACGCGCTTAAGGACGAAATCAACAGCGCATTGTCAGCAAAGAAATCTGGTCTGGCGGACGCCGCACTGGACGAACGACTGCGCAACGAATGGCTGGACGTTACTTTGCCAGCACGCGAACGTCCGATGGGTACGATCCACCCGATTTCTCAGGTCCAAGAAGAGGTGACAGCCATCTTCGCTGAGATGGGTTTTGCCGTCGCTGAAGGCCCGCGCATTGATACCGATTGGTATAACTTCGACGCGCTGAACATCCCCGGCCACCACCCTGCACGCGCCGAGATGGACACATTCTATATGCACCGTGCAGAGGGTGATGATCGTCCACCGCATGTTTTGCGCACACACACTTCACCGGTTCAAATCCGTTCGATGGAAAAGACTGGTGCCCCGACACGCATCATCTGCCCGGGCGGCGTTTACCGTGCAGATTATGACCAAACCCACACGCCTATGTTCCATCAGGTTGAAGGCTTGGCGATCGACAAAGACATCTCAATGGCGAACCTGAAATGGGTTCTTGAAGAGTTTGTGAAGTCCTACTTTGAGGTCGACAACGTCGACATCCGGTTCCGCGCCTCTCACTTTCCGTTCACTGAACCATCAGCAGAAGTCGATATTCGCTGCTCATGGGAAGGCGGCACGTTGAAAGTTGGAGAGGGCGACGACTGGCTCGAAATTTTAGGTTCTGGCATGGTGCACCCGAAGGTGTTGCAGGCTGGTGGCATTGATCCAAATGAATGGCAGGGCTTTGCCTTCGGCATGGGGATCGACCGGATCGCGATGTTAAAATACGGTATCCCAGATTTGCGCGCATTCTTTGACAGCGACCTGCGTTGGTTGCGGCACTACGGCTTTGCATCGTTGGATATGCCAACGTTGCGTGGCGGTTTGAGTAAGTAATTGATTGGCGATCCGTTGTTCTTTTGAATATGGGTTGCCACGTTATTGTGAGGTGACATTTTTGCGCTGAGGTCTAGCGTGTGAATATGAAGTTCATCACCTTACTGCTCACTCTTTTCTCCACCTCTGCTTTTGCATAAAATACGCAAACCGCTGATTGCCAGTTTATGTCCCATGCGAACTCGATAGTGGTCGCAGTTACCACGTCAAGGTCCCTGACGATTGGGACGGCAAGACGCAACTTCCTGTTTTGATGCATTTTCACGGCTGGCAGCGTACTGGTGCTTTGCCAGTTCCGCATGACCGATTTCGGGCGCGACACGTCGTCGTGGTGTGTTGTTGGTCGCGCCGAATGGTAATCGTAAGACATGGAATTTCTGGGATAGTGAAACTGACGACGTTCCGTTTGGGACTGAGGTTTTAGAAGACGTTTCCAAGAATTACCCCATTGATAAGGAACGCATTTATGTCTCCGGATATTCCTTTGGGTCTGCAATGGCTTGGCGGTATGTGTGAAAACGGAAATGATATTGCGGCCTTGCTTGTGATTTCAGGGAGCTTGCGCCGAGAAGTGCAATGCCCCCAAGCGCCGCGTGAAGTGCGCCATGTGCACGGGACCAATGACACCGTGATGGATTTCCCATTATGGCGTGATAAGTTTGACTGCGGGGTGGGCCAAGATGCTGGTGCGTGGAATGTTGTGGATTTCCTGACCTTCCAACGCACCACATGGGAAGACTGCGGCAGCGGTCAAAATGTGACCCTTGATATACACCCCGGTGGGCATTTTATTCCGCATGGTTGGATTGGGTGACAGTTGGATGAATTGCTGGGACTGACACCAATCCTATTCCTGATAAAAGGGCCAAAAGCCAACGTATGTTTCACGTCGGTATTGTATCGGTATAGCGTCGGTGCATCTGACCGCCACAGACAGCTGCTACTTGCACTTTTGCCCATTCTTTGCCATTGCCGTAGGCAATTCATAACACGGCCCGACAGTCGGGCATCCAAAGGTGCAGTCTCATGAAATTCACGTTGTCCTGGCTCAAAGATCATCTGGAAACAGAAGCTCCGATTGATGATATCCTATACGCTTTGACCGACCTTGGTCTTGAAGTGGAAGGTGTTGAGGATCGCGGTGCGAAGCTGGCCGATTTTACAATCGGCAAGATCGTGAGTGCGGAAAAGCACCCCGACGCTGATCGCTTGCGCGTCTGTCAGGTGGACACCGACGATGGCATGAAGCAGATCATCTGCGGTGCGCCGAATGCCCGTGAGGGGATTACCGTCGTTGTGGCCAAGCCGGGTGTTTATGTGCCGGGCCTTGATATCACCATTGGCGTTGGCAAAATCCGTGGGATTGAAAGCTTTGGCATGATGGCGTCTGAGTCCGAGATGGAGTTGTCAGATGAACACGACGGCATCATCGAATTGGACAACGGCGAGGTTGGTCAATCTTTTGTGGATTGGTTGGCGGCGAATGACCCCGCCAAAGTCGATCCAGTGATCGAAATCGCAATCACCCCGAATCGTCCTGACGCATTGGGCGTACGTGGCATCGCGCGTGATTTGGCCGCTCGCGGTCTTGGGACGCTTAAGCTTGCTAAAGAGGTGCACTTTGACGGCACGTTCTCTTGCCCTGTCAGTGTTAGCATTGATGAAGACACACTGGATCAGTGCCCAGTCTTCTTTGGTCGCGTAATCCGTGGTGTCAAGAACGGCCCAAGCCCAGAATGGTTGCAAGATCGCTTGCGCGCCATTGGCCTGCGTCCAATTTCATTCTTGGTCGATGTGACTAACTTTTTCACCTTCGACCAAAACCGTCCATTGCACGTGTTTGATGCTGATAAGATCGCAGGCAATGCATTGCGCATTCACAAAGCAAAGGGTGGCGAAACCATCACTGCGCTGGATGACAAAGAATACACGATGGTCGAAGGCATGACTGTTATTTCTGACGACAACGATGTTGAAAGCATCGGTGGCATCATGGGTGGTGTGGCGTCTGGCTGTACCGAAGAAACGGTAAACGTATTTGTTGAAGCCGCTTATTTTGATCCGGTCCGCACTGCGTATACCGGTCGCGCGCTCAAGATTAATTCAGATGCACGCTATCGTTTTGAACGCGGCATTGACCCTGCATTCACGCCGCAAGGTGTTGAGCTGGCAACGCAGATGATCATGGAACACGCAGGCGGCGAAGCCTCTGACGTGGTGATTGCGGGGGCGATCCCACATGTGGAACGCGCTTACAAGTTGGATACGGCACGTATCCAATCATTGGTTGGAATGGAAATTCCTGAATCAACACAGCGTCAAACATTGACCGCTCTTGGTTTTAAACTTGAAGGCGATATGGCGCACGTTCCTAGCTGGCGTCCCGATGTGCAGGGTGAGGCGGATTTGGTTGAAGAGGTTGCGCGTATTGCCTCCCTTACCAAATTGCAGGGTCGTCCATTGCCACACCTGACCGATGGTGTGCCAAAGCCGGTGATGACGCCAATCCAGCGTCGCCTTGTCGCTGCGCGTCGCACTGCGGCGGCATTGGGTTATAGTGAATGTGTGAGCTATAGCTTTATCGATCAGGCCAGCGCCAAGTTGTTTGGTGGTGGTACGGATGTGACGATGCTGGAAAACCCGATCAGTGCGGATATGAGCCACATGCGCCCCGCATTGCTACCAGCGCTTTTGCAAGCTGCGGCACGCAATCAAGCACGTGGTTTTGCCGACATGGCATTGTTCGAAGTGGGCACTGTTTTTGACGGTGGCGAGCCGGGCGAAGAGCATTTGCAGGTTTCTGGTTTGTTGATCGGTCGCACAGGTCCAAAGGATGTGCACGGTGCGTCTCGTGGCGTTGATCTGTTTGATGTCAAGGCGGACGCCGAAGCGGTGTTGGTGGCCATTGGTGCCCCTGCGAAGGTACAAATCAATCGCGGTGCGCCAGAGTGGTGGCACCCTGGTCGACACGGTATGATCTGCCTTGGTCCGAAAAAGGTTATGGGTGTGTTCGGTGAAGTTCACCCACGTATCTTGGCGGCGATGAATGTGAAGGGCCCTGCGGTGGCCTTTACCATCTATCCAGAGCAAGTCCCGTTGCCACGCAAATCTGGCGCAAGCCGTGGTGCGATGGACATTAGTGATCTACAGGCGGTCGAACGTGACTTTGCCTTTGTCGTGGATTCAGACGTTGATGCGTTGGCTTTGGTCAATGCGGCGGCGGGTGCTGACAAGGCATTGATTGACGGTGTGCGTGTGTTTGATGAATTCATCGGCGGGTCACTGGGTGAGGGCAAAAAGTCCCTTGCGATCACAGTGCGTTTGCAACCGCGCGACGGCAACTTGAAAGACAAAGATATCGAAGCGCTCAGCGCCAAGGTTATTGAGAAAGTCACCAAAGCCACAGGCGGCGTATTGCGCGGTTAAGCGTGAAGGATTGATCATATGTTGAACGTATATTTGTCAGGCGAAATTCACACTGATTGGCGTGAGCAGATCATTGAAGGCGCGGCTGAGTTGGCTGTGTCCTTTAGCGCGCCCGTAACCGACCATGCCTCAAGCGATGATTGCGGTGTTGCGATTATGGGGACTGAAGCGGACAAGTTTTGGCACGACAACAAAGGTGCAAAACTGAACGCGATTCGCACGCGTAAAGGTATTGAAGAAGCTGATGTTGTCGTGGTGCGTTTTGGTGACAAGTATAAACAATGGAACGCAGCCTTTGATGCGGGTTATGCCGCAGCGCTGGGCAAGTCATTGATCATCTTGCATCAGAACGAGCACCAACACGCGTTGAAAGAAGTCGATGCGGCAGCATTGGCTGTAGTCAAGGAACCGGCTCAAGTTGTCCAAATCCTGAATTATGTTTTGATGGGTGCGCTTCCCGCCTAAGTCGTGCCGGGTGCTTCTTGGGGTTGAAAGGTAGTGACCACTCAATATCCATTTAGTATTGTGTATCTTTTCCCCCCGAAGAAACTTTCGTGTCGATTCTAAATTGTGTTAGCAAGTCCCTCATAGACAAACGCCAAGTAAAGGCGACGGTCATAAAATTGTATGAGGGACACTCAAATGCTTTAAGGATTCAAAGACTTCATTAACAAAGGCAATGTCATGGATATGGCCGTTGGTATCATCATTGGTGCCGCGTTCGCTGCGATCGTTGGTTATTTGGTTGCTGACCTGATCAACCCAATCATTGGCATCGTCATGGGCGGCATCGATTTTGCAGGTTTGTTAGCAAAAGTTGGCGAAGCTGAATTGACATACGGTAACTTGATCATGGCGATCATCAACTTCTTGGTCATCGCGTTTGTCGTATTCATGTTGGTTCGTTCATTGAACAAAATGAAAAAAGCAGAAGAAGCAGCTCCAGCACCAGCGCTAGCTGGTCCCACACAAGAAGAGCTTTTGGCTGATATCTTGGCTGCTTTAGAGAAATAAGCCTTAACGGTTTAAACTAATAATATCTGGCCGAAATCGGTCGAACTTGGGTCCACAGTTTAATCGCTGCGGACCTTTTTTGTTTTGAGCACAATAAATGGGTTGGTGCACCTGCGCTGAGTAAAGCTTCGACAATGCTCATCAAAACACATGGGTTTTGATGAGTATCTTCGGATAACTTATGGTCTGTTCGAAGATTCTGCTACATAGTGAGGTATTAATTAAAGGATTCTTCGTGTATGAAGCTCGACGCGACAGATAAACGCATTCTTACTGCTTTGCAGCGCAAAGGGCGTATTTCAAATGCGGACCTTTCCGAGGTGGTGAACCTGTCGCCTTCTGCCTGTCACCGTCGTGTGCAGCGTTTGGAAGAAGAGGGGTATATCCGCGATTATGTGGCGTTGTTAAACCCTCGTAAAATGGGCGTTCCAACAACTGTGTTCGTTGAGATCACGTTGCAAGGGCAGGCTGATGAGGTGCTGGACGCCTTTGAAAAAGCCGTAGGCCGCGTGCCAGATGTTTTGGAATGCCATCTGATGGCTGGTTCCGCCGACTATTTGTTGAAGGTCGTTGCCTCAGACACTGAGGATTTTGCACGTATCCACCGCCAGTATTTGGCGCGCCTTCCTGGTGTTGGGCAGATGCAATCCAGCTTTGCATTGCGCACAGTGTTTAAGACGACGGCGCTACCGATCGTTTAAGCGGTTTCGCGTGCTTTGACGGGCTGGCGCAAGACTGTCCGCAATTTCTCAGGTGCGGTTTTACGTGGGTCACCATTATAAATTTCGTGGTGGTGGCCGTTTTCGATTAGTCCTTGATCTGGAATGAACTGGTTGTGGATCTTGGCAATTGTGGGTCCCTCGTCTTTGTCGGTGCCAATGTGCATGATCTGGGCGCACTGCTCCTCATGCAAGGTTTTAAACCGTAGCGTTGTGGGTGGATTTCCTAATTTGATTTCCGCCTTGGCAAAACACGCGTCGAAGATTGTCTGGGATATCCAATCGGGCAAGCGGATCATCATCGTCCACAGCCATTCTTCGCGCCGATCTGATGTATAGGCAGAATAATCTTCTGCCCACCAAAGCCCCTCCAGCGGGGGGACAACATAGTCTTGTTTCAGTTCAAGTTTGGAACAAAATTTGATTCCATAGCTGATAGGATATAGCCACCCAAGAGTTGCGATATAGGTGTGGTTGCCGGGGGGGACCTTTGCCGTCGATCATCGCGTATTGCCTCGGTGGCACATCGATCAGTTCGATGGTTTTGGCGGACGGTAGGTACAGCGCCTTCTGCGTTTTTCTGAAATCGATCTTTGTCATCAATGGTTCCAAACGTTCTTGTGCCTCGCGGTGGCCCTTGAAAAATAGGATAGCGAATGTCAGACCAAACTCTATGGAAAACATGCCCCACAGTCTCATTGAGGATCGATTGCTGACAGAAGCTGACATGAGAGATCTGTCTGAGGCGGTTGAACACTTTGTGTTGCGCAACTGCGATCTGCGTGGTTTGAACCTATCGCAATTGGATATGCCAAATTGGCGGTTCGAGAAATGCAATTTGGCAGGCACCTCATTCAATGGTGCGATGTTGGAAGGTACGGTCTTTGAAGGATGCCGCGCGGCGGGTGCCAGTTTCGTTAGCGCGGTTTTGACTGAGGCGGAAATTGCCAGTGGTGACTTTAGCAACACGTCCTTTCATGGGGCCACATTGGCGGTGATGAAGATCGCGCATTGTAAAATGACGGGTGCAGATTTTAGTGAGGCGCGGGCCAGTGGGATGGAGTTCGAGGACATCCTGTTTGTCTTTGCCCAGCTGCCTAAGATGTCGTTTCACAAGATGACTTTGAAGCAGATTGATTTTACTGAGGCCGATTTGCGATCCTGTGATTTCCGCGACGTTGTGTTTGAGGATTGTTTGTTGCGCGATGCAAACCTTTCGGATTGTCGGTTCGAACATGCGGATTTACGCGGTGCCGATCTAGGCGGCGTTACGTTGACGGACGCCAAATGGTTCAGAGGCGCGGTGATTTCCAAACATCAGGCGGGTGATCTGTTGGGGCAGCTGGGCCTGATGGTGCGCTGATATGATGACCAATTTTTGATGCAGGTACACGAACGGAATAGGCCCGAAAATGGCACAGCCTGAAACTGAATTACGAGTCGATTTTGTTGGTGGTGCTGTCGGGCATCGGCTGCGATTTGGTGGTGGGCGCGGTCAGGATTTGGCCAAGGCGATGGGACTGCGTGCAGGGAAAACACCAACTGTGATTGATGCAACTGCGGGTTTGGGGCGTGACTCGTTTCTGTTAGCCTCGCTGGGTGCGCAGGTCACGATGATTGAGCGCTCCCCTAAGATGTATGCCTTGCTGCAAGACGGTCTTGAGCGCGCGGCAATTGGAGGTGGTGAAGTGACTGAGATTATCAACCGGATGACCCTGCTGCACGGCGATGCCAAGGACTTGCTACCCACCTTGGACGGAGAGGCGATATTGATTGACCCAATGCACCCGCCACGTAACAAATCAGCACTTGTTAAGCGCGAGTTGCGCCAGGTGCGCGATATTGTGGGCACAGATGATGATGCGGCTGATCTGGTGCGTACAGCCCTTGATGCAGCCAAGCAGCGGGTGGTTTTAAAATGGCCAGCAAAAGCCGATCCGATCAATGGCGTGCGGGCCTGTTCGCATCAGATATTGGGTAAGTCTACGCGCTATGACGTTTTCATGATTGGGTAGTGGGCAAAGAAAAACCCCGCCGATTGCTCGACGGGGGTTTAGTTGTCTCAAATGTTAAGGTGAATTAATTCAGCCTTCCCGTTCTAGCTTCTTACGCGCCAATTTACGGGCACGGCGGATCGCTTCAGCTTTATTACGCGCTTTTTTCTCTGACGGTTTTTCGAAATGTTGCTTAAGCTTCATTTCACGAAAAACGCCTTCACGCTGTAGCTTTTTCTTCAGGGCACGAAGTGCCTGATCGACATTGTTGTCACGAACACTAACCTGCATGTGGTTTTCACCACCTTTCTAGATAAGAATTGCAAGGATTTGCAGGAATTTGTCGCATAGCAAAGTAGCTCCATTTTGTCTAGAGTGACTGCAAGCAATGCGGAGAGTGCCATGACTGCTTCATATTTACAGATAAAAGACCAACTATTGGACGCTGCGGTGGGACACGTCCCATTTGACGGCTGGTCCGATGCAACGTTTCAGGCGGCTGTGTGCGATACTGGTATTGATTCGACGATGGCAGCTGCTGTTTGCCCACGTGGCGCGGTGGATTTAGCGATCGCTTACCACCAACGTGGTGATGTGCTGATGTTGGAACGGCTTAAGGCCGCAGACCTCAGCGCGATGCGGTTTCGGGACCGTATTGCAGCGGCTGTACGGTTTCGCCTTGAAGCAGTTGAAGACAAAGAAGCCGTTCGCCGTGGTACGACGCTGTTCGCATTACCCACCCATGCGGGTGATGGGGCCAAGCTGATTTGGGGTACGATTGACGCGATCTGGTCTGCCTTGGGCGACACGTCTGAGGATGTGAATTGGTACACTAAACGCGCAACCCTTGGCACGGTTTACAGCGCAACAGTTTTGTATTGGTTGGGTGACAATGAGCCTGACAATGCAGCCACGTGGGAATTTTTGGATCGCCGCATCGACAACGTAATGCAGATCGAAAAGCTAAAGGCCCAAGTTAAGGACAGTCCAACATTGTCCAAATTGATGGCAGGGCCAAATTGGTTGCTGAAACAGATCAAAGCGCCACAAAAAATGCCGGAGGTGAATTTGCCCGGCAGTTGGACGACGCCACGTCGCTAGCATTGCGCGTTGGCGTTTGATCGGTGATTGTGGGTTCAAATCAAAAGGACTTTGAACATGACCGATATGATGCGCGCTGTTGGAATTACAAAAGCCGGTGGACCAGAGGTGCTGCAACTGACGCAGCGCCCTGTTCCTGTGGCCGCGCATGGCCAGGTTATTCTAAAGGTTGCTTATGCGGGCGTGAACCGCCCAGATGCGCTGCAGCGCGCGGGGTTATACGCTCCGCCTGCCACGGCCAGCGATTTGCCGGGGTTGGAAGCGTCGGGCACGGTTGTGGCTGTAGGTGGCGGTGTTGCGGGGCTTAGCGTTGGCGATCAGGTTTGTGCCTTGTTGCCCGGCGGTGGTTACGCGGAATATGTCGCAACCCCCGCGGCGCATTGTTTACCTGTGCCCAAGGGGTTGTCGCTGAAAGAGGCGGCGTGTTTGCCCGAAACCTTCTTTACCGTTTGGTCGAATGTGTTCACCCGTGGTGGGTTGAAAGCGGGCGAGCGGTTCCTGATCCACGGTGGGTCTAGCGGGATTGGCACAACGGCGATCCAACTTGCGAATGCGTTTGGCGCTAGGGTTTTTGTGACCGCAGGGTCGAATGACAAATGCGCGGCTTGTGTCGCGTTAGGGGCCGAGAAGGCGATTAATTACAAAGACGAAGATTTCGTCGCCGTGATGAAGAACGAGGGTGGCGCTGACCTGATCCTAGATATGGTTGGTGGCGATTACATCCCGCGCAACATCAAGACACTGGCCAATGACGGACGCCTTGTGCAAATCGCGTTCTTGCAGGGTGCTGTGACCGAGTTGAATTTTGCAATGATGATGATTAAACGCCTGACGATCACAGGCAGCACATTGCGTCCACAAAGCGATCTGGCAAAGGCGCAGATCGCGCAAGATTTGCGCGATCAAGTGTGGCCGTTGATCGAGGTTGGCATGGTCGCGCCAGTTATGGACAGCACGTTTGAATTGGCCGATGCGGCCGGCGCACATACGCGTATGGAAAGCAGCGGGCACATTGGAAAAATCGTGTTGACGGTTGCGGGTGGGTAACCCATTTTGATGAAATCGCAGTCATCCAGTCATTGATTGAACGATGTGAATGTCGGCTTCGAGCCCAATCTGACCGATGCTGCGCGGTGATTGAATGACGGCTCTGGGGAAATGTTACCACTCGGCTTGTGTCGTCAGGCTGACGTTTCCCGTTTGGGAAAAGACAGCATATTACACTCAATAACGTAAACAGAGGCATTCACCCCTGGGATGTATCATCACTTCGGTATGAGGCTGGCGAAACAATGAGGCAAAGGCTTGAGTTATCACATCTGAAACTAGTTGGGTTAAATCGCTCTATCCAGAATTCGCTTTGCTTTTGCGAAATATCTCGGGACGTTTGACTGAAGCATATGCTTCACGTGACAAATCGTAATAAGTGGATGCGCTTAACTCCGTGCAGACACCATGCTTTTTCATTGGTGCCATGCCAATCTACCTGTGCCCATGATGTCAGCCATCGCGTTGGTTTGGCTGCGTGAAGGGGACCGTTCGGGTGTGTTACACTAGGACGGAAAGCCACGGTGATATTGCGGCCAAAGACCGTGTAAAATCCATCCGTGATCATGGTGCGCGTCGCATTGGTCTGAATTCTTGGAATCTCCTTCAATTTCGGACCAGTTTGATGACCATGAAAGGGCCATGATGTAGCAATCAAAGTCACCCGCTTTGTCGTTTTCTGCCAAAGCGGGGAGGGCTGTCATTGGCCAGATCAGGAGCCAGCGCATAATGGTCTTTCCTTATTCGTGTGTCGCGGCTATATACGTCACAAGTTCCCCCACAATGGTAACCTACCTTGGCCCCCAAGGTCGCCTATTTAAGGCATCTGAGAAGACGTGGGGAAAAGAGATATGCGTAAGGAGCGTAGACAATGGCAAAACCAATTATGGCAAAAGCCACAGCCGTTTGGCTGGTGGACAACACAACAATCAGCTTCAAGCAGATTGCTGATTTTGTGGAGATGCACGAGCTTGAAGTTCAGGGTATCGCAGATGGCGATGTAGCTTCGGGCGTCAAGGGCTTTGACCCAATCACGAACAATCAGCTTACCCAGGAAGAAATTGATGCGGCGCAAGGCGATATCATGCACCGCATCAAGCTGAAGTTTAACGCGGCAGCCGAAGGCGAAGAAAAACGTCGTGGTCCACGCTACACTCCATTGTCCAAACGTCAGGATCGCCCTGCATCAATTTATTGGTTGGTTAAATTCCACCCAGAGTTGACCGACGGTCAGGTGTCTAAATTGGTCGGCACAACAAAGCCAACGATCCAAGCGATTCGTGAGCGCACGCACTGGAACATCTCTAACATCCAGCCAATCGATCCGGTTGCATTGGGTCTGTGTAAGCAATCTGAGTTGGACGCTGCTGTTCAAAAAGCAGCTGACAAGAAAGCTGCAAGCGGCGAAGTCATGAACGATGATGAACGTCGTAAATTGGTTTCAACTGTACAGTCCCTTGGCGGTGAGACTAAGATCCCAACAGCGATTGAAGGTCTTGAAACATTCACATTGGGCGATGCTCCAGTGGAAGAAGATGAAGATGCGAATAAGAACTTCGGCGATGCTGATAGCTTCTTTGACCTTCCAGCAGGCAACGGCACAGAACAGCCATAACTTCGGTTTCATTGTGAATTTGAAAGGCGCGTGTCAGGTAACTGACGCGCGCTTTTTGTTTGCAACGGGGTGATTGTGTCAGGTCATAACAAGTTGGTGAGTGATCGAGCGGGATAATTTGTGATCGTCTAAGTTCATTTCAACCAGATCCGATAGGAGACGACACATGACCATGAACCGCCGTACACTTCTAACCCTTGGCGCGAGCTTGCCTGTTCTTGTACTGACCGCCAACGTGGGTTTTGCTCAAAGCACACCAAAGTTCTATGCCGAAGATGGCATCGCAATTGATGGCACAGACCCTGTTACCTACTTCACTGAAGGTGCCCCGATTGTGGGTGATTCGGCGATTACGTACGCATGATTGGATGGGTGCGACATGGTGTTTTGTTTCTGCGGCCAACAAGGGTACGTTTGTGGCTGATCCTGAAGCTTACGCGCCGCAATTTGGCGGCTACTGCGCGTGGGCGGTTTCTGAGGGCTATACTGCCTCCACAACGCCAGAGGCGTGGAGCATCGTGGATGGTAAGCTGTATCTAAACTACTCGCGCCGCATCCAGCGCCGTTGGGAAAAAGACATCCCTGGTAATATTAGTTGTGCCACAGCGAATTGGCCAAAAATTTTGGGTTAACTTAATTTGATGGAATGCACCGTAAGCCAATGCGTTTCAGCTTCAAGTAAATGAAGCCGGAAGCTGACGATGTATTCCGCAAACCACATCAATACCCTCATCTGCTTCGCAGAGGATTGTAAGGTGACTGCCTAAATCCCTGACAAAGCGGGATTAGTCACGCCCTTGCAGTATGAGCAGATAAGGGCTGATCCTAATGGACGAACGTCAGATGATCATTTTATCCAGTGCGCACCAAAATGTGTGGGTGATGCGTGGATCAATCGTGATTTGACTGACGGAGCGCTCAATATTACGTTCGATTGGCCCTTCGCCGTGAATGTTGGCGATGATTATCACTTCGGTTTCGTCTCCATTCACTTCAGTGCTGTAAAGATGCAAATTGTTGGCCTCGAGAATTTGCACAAGGAAAGCCCGCATTTTGCGCTCATCGGCGCGTGCGCAGCGTAATCGTATTTGGAATAGGCGATCTTTGGAGGCGGACGAACTGCTGAATTTATTTAATAATTTCACGATTGGTCGAAGTGCTAGGTTAATGAAAACGATCATCCCTGTCATTAAAGCGGCGTAATGTAAGTGGCTGCTACCAGCCATCATCCCAACACCGGCGGAGCATCAAAGGGTTGCTGCTGTATTAAGGCCATGCACGTTGAACTCGTCACGAAATATAATACCTGCGCCTAGGAAACCAATGCCAGAAACGACCTGTGCTGCGACCCATGTTGGGTTGATGTCGTTAGGGAAAAGGGCCGCAAAGGTGACGAAACCCGCTGCCCCAAGTGAGACCAATGCATTGGCGCGCAGGCCCGCCATGCGTTGCCGCATTTGACGCTCGGACCCGACAATAGCACCTTAAAGCAATGCAACTGCCATGTTGAGTGCCGCCTGAAACAGTGAAAGATCTATTTGAGTGATAATATCAGGCAAAGTGGTCTGCTTTCGTTCTCTGTTGGAAATTCAAGCTTAGCGTGAACATTGCTCTGGTGAGAGATAAAAGGCAAGGGGAGGGCTTGATGGTGGGTACGTAGAGGTAAAATAATTTGCCACGTGTTTTCGGGGCTATAGGGACTTACGTGCCCGCAACGCCGCGCTGATCGTCCCGTCATCCAGATAATCCAATTCGCCGCCAATAGGGACCCCTTGGGCAAGTGATGTTAGCAACACCCGCCCCTCCAACTGATCTGCGATGTAGTGCGCTGTCGTTTGCCCGTCGATGGTGGCGTTGAGCGCCAGAATGACTTCGGTCACTTCTTCTGTCTCAACCCGATCTAACAGACGGGGGATGCGTAGTTCTTGAGGTCCTACAGCATTTAGCGCGGATAGAGTTCCGCCCAAGACATGGTAGCGCCCTTTGAAGATGTTGGATCGTTCCATTGCCCACAAATCGGCGACACTTTCAACCACACAGATTTCGCCGTTGGCCCGTTCATTTGAGGTGCAAAGATCGCACACATTAGTTGTACCAACATTGCCGCAGTTTAGACATTCGCGCGCCGTTTCAGCCACAATCTGCATCATGTCTGCAAGGGGCGTTAGCAGCAAAGCCCGTTTGCGGATCAGGTGCAACACTGCGCGCCGTGCAGAACGCGGGCCAAGACCCGGCATTTTAGCCATCAGGTCGATCAGTGCATCAATGTCGTTGGTTGAGGACATGTGTTTAAACTAGAACGGCAGTTTCATGCCAGCAGGCAGACCCAACCCTTCGGTCAGTTTTGACATGTCTTCTTCAGACTTCGCCGCAGCCTTGGCTTGGGCGTCTTTGATTGCGGCAAGGATCAAGTCTTCGACCACTTCTTTTTCGTCTGGGTTGAAGATGGACGGGTCAATGTCCAAAGCCGTCAGGTTTCCCTTGGCTGTGGCTGTGGCTTTAACCAAGCCGGCACCGGATTCACCAACAACCATGATGGAGTGCAGGTCTTGTTGGATCTGCTCCATTTGTGATTGCATCTCTTTGGCTTTTTTCATCATACCGGCCATATCGCCTAGTCCGCCAAGTCCTTTAAGCATCGGTGTCTCCTATTTTATGCTGTCTTTTATCTAATCATTGGAACACGCGTTTCAATCGTCCTCAAACGGATCCCATTCACCTTCGACTTCTGGCAATGCATCCTGAACAGCCTCTGCAGCGATCTGTTCTGGGGTGCGGATGGATTTAATTTTGGCCTTTGGGAACTGGGTTAGAACGGCCTGAACCAGGGGGTGATTGGTGGCTTTGGCTTGCAGCGCATTGTCTGCAGCGTCGCGCACCTCGGCGATGGTTTCTGCACCCCCTTCGTTCACAACGATAACAGCCCAGCGGTTGCCAGTCAGTTGTTGCAGCTTTGCGCCTAAACGTTGTGCCATGTCGCGCGGTGCGCGGTCAGTTGGCACAAATTCGATACGCCCCGGTTGGTATGCTGCCAGTTGTAATGTGGTTTCTAGGTCGACCAGCAACTTCACATCTCGGCTGCTGCGGATCAACTCGATGACGTGTTCGAATGTTGGATAGCGTGTGAGCGATTGATCCGCATTTACGGCCAAAGCCATCGTAGCCGCGCCACTGCTGCCACCCGACATCGAAGGCGTAGATGCATAGGCGGTCGTGCCGCCACCAGATTGCGCTGGGGCCATGCCGCCACCACTGCCACCACCGTTTGGAGGCGGCGGCGGCGGGATCGCGTTGCTCAGCTTGCGCACCAGTTCTTCAGGGCTGGGCAGGTCGGCCACGTGGGTCAGGCGAATGATTGCCATTTCAGCGGCCATCATGGCGTTGGGCGCGGCTGCGACCTCGTCCAAGCTTTTGAGTAGCATTTGCCATAGGCGTGTTAGCACGCGCATCGGTAGGTTTTCAGCCATTGCCAAACCACGTGCCCGCTCATCTGGGGACACTGTTGGGTCTTCGGCGGCTTCAGGTGTGATCTTAACAACAGACACCCAGTGCGTGATTTCAGCCAGATCGCGGATCACGGCCATTGGATCAGCACCGTCAGCGTATTGGCTGCTAAGTTCTGTTAGAGCACCCGCTGCGTCACCGCGGAGAACCATGTCGATCAGGTCAAGCACACGGCCACGATCGGCAAGGCCAAGCATTGCGCGCACTTGGTCTGCAGATGTTTCACCAGCGCCGTGGCTAATGGCCTGATCCAAAAGGGACGTTGCATCACGTGCAGAGCCTTCGGCGGCGCGTGCTATTAGGGCTAATGCGTCATCCGCGATTAGGGCGTTTTCAGCGCCTGCGATCTTTTGCATCAATGCAATCATAACTTCGGGTTCAATTCGGCGCAGATCAAAACGCTGGCAACGGGACAGAACCGTAACAGGGACCTTGCGAATTTCTGTGGTCGCAAAGACAAATTTAACGTGGGCGGGTGGTTCTTCAAGTGTCTTAAGCAGGGCGTTGAACGCGCCTGTGGACAGCATGTGAACCTCATCAATGATATAGACTTTGTAACGGGCAGAGGCCGCGCGATAATGCACAGAGTCGATGATCTCGCGAATGTTGGCGACGCCTGTGTTGGATGCAGCATCCATTTCCATGACGTCAACGTGGCGACCTTCCATGATGGCCGTGCAATGTTCGCACTGACCACATGGTTCAGTTGTTGGTTTGCCACTGCCGTCTGGTCCGATGCAGTTCATGCCTTTGGCGATAATCCGTGCGGTGGTGGTTTTACCTGTCCCACGAATACCAGTCATCATGAACGCTTGGGCTATGCGATCTGCCTCAAACGCGTTCTTAAGTATGCGCACCATCGCCTCTTGGCCGACAAGGTCGATAAAGGTTTCTGGCCGATATTTACGGGCCAATACTTGATAGGCAGTTTTGGGCGTTTCAGACATCAAAAGGCTTTCATCAGATTCGTCTTCGTTAGAAAGTAGAGCGCCAGCCTGTTAAGGTCCACAGCCAGCTGCGCAGCCAGCAGATAAAGATCAGTTTTGTGGCGTTTGTTATAGTTCTTTTGTTTAGATATACGTTTTGAAAATTATGGGGTGGGAGTTTGCTATGCGTTTGCGTGGTATAAAAGGGAGTCGAAACATCGAAGATCGTCGCGGTGGTGGCGGCAAGCGCCGTGCTGGAGGTGGTGTTGGTCTATTGGTCGTTTTGGCCGTTGGGTGTTTCACAGGCGTTGATGTGACGCCGCTTTTGGATGGAGCACAGTAACCCCAACAAACGCAATCTCGTCAGGTGAGTGCCGAAGGCGAACGCGCGAGTCAATTCACATTCGCCGTTTTGGCGACAACTGAACAGGTCTGAACCAAGATTTTTCGTGAGCAATTGGACCTTCCCTATAATGCCCCCGTGTTGGTCTTGTATTCTGGTGTGACCCAAAGTCCCTGTGGGGGTGCGTCTGGCGCGACAGGCCCATTTTACTGCCTTGTGGATAAAAAAGCATATTTGGACACCTTGTTTTTTACAACAATGTCTCAACAATTGGGCGCAGGTGGTGATTTGTGGCGGCTTACGTAATTGCGCATGAGGTGGCCCACCACGTTCAAAACGAGTTGAGCATTTTGCCAAAGGTCGATCAAGCCCGTCGTGCGTCTAGCACCACAGAGGCGAATGCGCTGACTGTGCGGCTTGAGGTGATGGTGGATTGTTTGTCGGGTGTGTGGGCGCGCAATGTCGAGGGGTTGCATGAGCGCGGCGATCTGGAAGAAGCATTGAATGCAGAGCGGATGATCAGTGACGACCATTTGCAGCGACAAGCAGGGCGCGGGCCCAATCCGCATATCTTTACGTATGGCACGTCGGCTCAACGGGCGCGCTGGTTCGATGTGGTTTTTGATACCGGCAACATAGGGCGCTGTGATACGTTTGCAGCGGAGCGGTTGTAAGGTGGGGATGCTTGCCCTATCGTCGTTTTCTACGAAAACAACTGACGGGTCTCGCCTTTAACACTGTGTGCTTAAGGTTTGAGGTGAGAGATTGACAACGACCCAAACGGGACTCGTTACGGCTGCTTCCTTCCGGATCTGACCGGGTTGGCGAGGCGCTTGCCCGCGCCAACCTCTCGAGGGTGATATAGCCCTGCGTATGTGTTGGTGCAAGAGGGTCATTAAAAATGGCTGTGATGTTTCGTTGTTGGGCAGGGGATTGTGCCTGATGACACTGCGTGGCAAGCCTTGGGTGCAGCAGCTAGGGAGCTTAAAAATGAAAAATGCCGAGCAAGTCACCTTTGGTGGCTCAGCGTTGGATCGCGCGGGCGAAGTTCGTAGTAACCCTGACGTCATTCAATCTATGAAGCAGGCGTCTGATTCTACAGCTGTTGTATTTTGGCGTGGTAAGCCGCTGATATATAAAACAAGGCCCGCAGGTTTGATGCGTCTTGGGCTGGATCATCCGATTCTTGAAGGCGCTGCGGATCATTTGATTTTACTGGGTCGTGAAGACGGCGTTGCAGTTTTTGCGCACGACCTGTCTGCTTGGGAACCCGATGAACTAGACGCTGATGCGCTGGGCGGCTTTCTTGACCCTAGTGAACAGCAGCATCCAAGCCTGTCAGAAAATCAAGTATTCGCTGAATTACGTCGTGTCATGACGTGGTTGAACCCGCGTGATGCGGAATTGGCTGCCTCTGGGCGTGCAATTTTTAGTTGGCACGAAAGCCATGGATTTTGCGCAAAATGTGGTGTGCAGTCGGTTGTTTCTAACGCAGGTTGGCAGCGGGATTGCCCTGCTTGTCATGCCCACCACTTTCCGCGCACTGATCCTGTGGTGATCATGCTTATAACGAATGGTGATAATGTTTTGATGGGGCGTTCGCCCGGCTGGCCTGAGGGAATGTATTCTCTGCTAGCGGGGTTTGTTGAGCCTGGCGAGACACTAGAGGCCGCGGTGCGGCGCGAAGTTTTTGAGGAATCCGGAGTGCGTGTTGGTGATGTAAGCTATTTGTCCAGCCAACCATGGCCATTCCCTGCATCCTTGATGTTTGGCTGTGCGGGCGTTGCATTGTCTGACGAAATTAACATCGATCCTGTCGAGATCGAAGACGCAATGTGGGTCAGTCGAGATGAGATGATGCGCATCTTTGCTGGGCAACACCCAAAAATTCTGCCTGCACGCAAAGGTGCTATTGCACACTTCTTATTAGAAAATTGGCTCGCAGATTCAATGGATTAGGGGGAAAGTGGCACAAAATAGATGAGGCCAAATCATGAAGTTTAGCACGCGCGAAGATGTGGAAGTCCCAATTGATCAAGCATTCGCTTTGATCTGTGATTTCGACGCGTACGAACGTAGTGCAATGCGCCGCGGAGCTGAAGTGCGCCGCATGGACGACATGACGAAGCCAGGCGTAGGCATGAAATGGGCTGCTTCATTCAAGATGCGTGGCAAAAAGCGTGATCTGGAAATGGAAATGACCCGCTTTGAAAGGCCAAACGAGATTTGCGTGCAGTCCTCCACCAGTGGCATCGACGGCACTGGTCAGATCGAATTGCTGGCTTTGTCACGCAATCGGACACGTGTTTCTGTCGTGTTTGAATTGAAACTCACAAACTTGTCCGCGCGACTGTTGGTTCAATTACTTAAGCTGGCAAAGAATTCACTCACGAAGCGTTATAGGCTTCGCGTAGCTGAGTATGCTAAAAGTATCGAAGATCGTCACCAAAGCTAAATATAGTCAATTTTGGCAGAAGGCGTTAGTTACGGCCTTGGGCGGCTGGGTAGACACCCAATACTTCCATCATATTCGTGAAGTAACTCATTTCCTCTAGGGCGCGCGCCACAGCAGCGTCTTCGGGGTGCCCTTCGATGTCCGCATAAAAGCGCGTCGCAGTGAATGTACCGCCGACCATATAACTTTCCAGCTTGGTCATGTTGATGCCATTGGTCGCGAAGCCACCCATTACTTTATACAGCGCTGCTGGAATGTTTCGGACTTCAAAGACAAAGGTCGTCAGCATTTTTTCAGCGCGGCGTGTCGAATCGGGTTCTGGGGACATCAAAAGAAAGCGGGTTGTATTGTGCCCTTGGTCCTCGATGTCTTCGGCCAATATATCCATGTCATAGATGTCGGCCGCTACAGATGATGCCAATGCGCCAACACCGGTTTTGCCCGTCTGTGAGATTTCGGCGGCTGCGCCAGCGCTGTCGACTGCAGTTTCCGAGGTGATTCCATTTGCATCCAAAAATGCGCGTGCTTGAGGAATAAGGACCATGTGGGCACGGACATGTTTGATTTGTTCCAAGGTCTGACCGCGATTTGCCATTAAGCTGATACGAACACGGACAAATTCTTCGTCGATAATATGCAGGCCGCTTTCTGGCAAAAGGCGGTGGATATCAGCGACACGGCCATAGGTCGTATTTTCGACTGGTAACATGGCCAAATCAGCCTGACCTTTACGTACAGCGTTCAAAACATCCTCGAATCCTAAGCAAGGGACCGGTTGGGCATTTGGCCGCGCCTTAAGACAGGCTTCGTGGCTGTAGGCGCCTAAGGCCCCTTGAAAGGCGATACGTTGTGTCATTTCGTGGTCCTTCAACGTCAGATGGGCCCAATTTTATGTATCAGGGCGATTGGTCGCGATAACTACACCTAGACAGAGCCAAATGGAACCAATAGATACGCGCCAAACCTACAGATATGGGCGCGTTACTTATGTTCGATACAATGACACTTACTAAAATTGGCGGCGGTCTCTTTGGCGCGCTGCTTATTCTGCTTCTTGGCAAATGGGTCGCAGAAGAAATTTATCACATGGATAGCCATGGCGAAGCTGCATACGTCATCGAAGTTGAAGACGCACCTGTAAGCGGCGACGAAGTCGCTGAGGTAGGCATCGAAGAGTTGTTGGCATCTGCTGACATCGCAAAAGGTGCCAAAGTATTTAAGAAATGCGGCGCTTGCCACAAACTTGAAGCTGGCGCGAACGGTACAGGTCCATACCTTTACGGTGTTGTGAACCGCGCTATCGCTGCAGCTGAAGGCTTTTCCTACTCTGGTGTTCTTGCTTCATTGGAAGGCAACTGGGATGCAGAAGCTTTGAACGGTTTCTTGACCAAACCAAAGGCATACGCACCGGGCACAACAATGGGATTTGCTGGTTTGAAAAAGCCACAAGATCGCGCTGACGTGATCGCCTATTTGGACAGTCTTGACGACTGATCCAAGATCAAATTTTAGAAATTAGGGCCGTATGTATATTGCATGCGGTCTTTTTTTGTTCGGGGCGCTTTAAAAACTGATCTAATTTAGCCTGAATGGTATATTAAGGGCCTGTTCATGAATTCTCAACTTGATTGTAACGTTGCTGGCCCTTTAGCGTAGCTGAGATATATTTGTGTAAACATTGATGAAAATAGAGGATCAGCCACATGTCCCAATCCCGCATGACCGCCAAAACCAAATCTGTCGATTTGAGACCCGTTTTATGGAGCATTGGAATATTGGCACTTATCACGGCCAGCCTGTTTGCGAGCGCATTGCGAGCGCAAGAGAAGACAATCGTTTCGCACGGTTATTCATTCTACGGTAATTTGGATTATCCGGCTGATTACGCTCACTTCAGCTATGTGAACCCTGACGCGCCAAAAGGCGGTGAGATTTCTATCGGCACCGTTGGTACATTTGACTCGATGAACCCTTATTCACGTAAAGGCCGCAGCGGCGCCTTGGGCAGCGTGATGTACGAAAGCTTGTTAGGTGAAGGTGTGAACCAAACGCCTGCACCAGCAGATGTTTACAGCCAAGGCTATGGACTGCTGGCCGAAAGCCTTGAGTACGACGAGGGTCGCAATTGGGTGATCTTTAACATGCGTCCGGAAGCTAAATTTTCTGATGGCACGCCTTTGACGGCTCACGATATCAGGTTCAGCCATAATCTATTGCTTGATGAGGGTTTGAAATCTTACGCTGATGCGGTTCGTAAAATGATCCCCAAAGTCGAGATTTTGAACGATCACAAGATTAAGTTCTATTTTGCCGAAGATATTTCACGGCGCAGCCTGATCGAATTGGTCGGTGGCATCCCAGCGTGGTCCAAAAAGTGGTACGAAGAAACTGGCCTTGGCTTGAACGAAAGCCGGATGGAGGTTTCTCCAGGTTCTGGTGCTTACATGATCGAAACGGTCGATGTGAATCGCCGTATCGTTTATAAACGTAACCCTGGCTATTGGGGAAATGACCTGCCATTCAACAAGGGCCGCAATAACTTTGACAGAATCCGTATAGAGTACTTTGGCGATGACACTGCCGCGTTTGAGGCATTCAAAGCCGGCGAATACACATTCCGTCAGGGCCGCAATTCTAAAAAGTGGGCGACAGCCTATGAGTTTGAAAAAGTCCAGAACGGTCAGATCGTTAAGAAAAGCCTTCCCAATGGATCACCTCCATCGCCAAGCGGATTTGTGTTCAACCTAAGTTCTGAAGTTCTAAAGGACAGTCGTGTGCGCCATGCAATTGCATTGGCTTATAACTTTGAATGGACGAATGAATCTCTTCAACATGGCTTGTTCAAACAACGCGCCTCTTTCACTCAAGATACGCCTCTCATGGCAACCGGCGTTCCTGAGGGCAAAGAGTTGGAGATATTGAAATCTCTTGGTGATCTGGTTCCTGATGAAATTTTGAACGAACCTATCAAGATGCCACACACCTCTAGCGCAAATCGTTTGTTGGATAGGCGCAATATTCGTGCCGCAAGTAAATTTTTGGATGAGGCAGGTTGGGCCGTTGATGCGAGCGGCGTTCGCCGTAATGCAGTAGGCGAGGCGCTGGAGCTTAGCTTCTTATATAATTCAAGTTCTTCTGACACGCTGAATGGTATCGTTGAGAACTTTATTAGCAACGTTGATGCACTGGGTGCTAAGCTTAAACTAGAAAGCGTAGATTCATCACAATTCACGTCCCGTCGGCGCGACCGCGACTACGATATGATCTTTAGTGGTTATAGCGCATTCTTGGGGACGGGGACTTCATTGCCCCAACAGTTTGGGTCTGAAGATGCTGCATACTCACTGTTCAATCCGGCTGGCTTAGCCAGTCCATTGGTAGATGCCGTGATCGATGCGTCGTTACAAGTTCTGACACGTGAGGATGAAGTCGCATCATTGATGGCGCTGGATCGTGTCCTTCGTCATGAATTCATCATGATTCCGGTGTGGTACAATGCAGATCACTGGGTGGCGTATTATGACCAGTACGGTCATCCTGAAACGATCCCTGCCTATGGTTTGGGATACCTCGATTTTTGGTGGTTTGAAGAAGATAAAGCAGCCAAACTTCGTGACGCTGGCGCGCTGAGATAATCTGCGCGTGAGTTCATATATATTAAGGCGACTTTTGCTGATTATTCCAACGCTGTTGGGTATTTTGCTGGTGAATTTCACCTTGGTGCAATTTGTGCCCGGTGGCCCTGTTGAGCAGGCGATTGCGCGTGCTCAGGGGCAAGGCGATGTGTTGGAGGGCATAACAGGCGCTGGCAGTGATGCGGGTGTTGATGATCTTAGCACGGGATCAGACAGCCAATATATTGGCGCGCGCGGATTGCCGCCAGAGTACATCAAAGAATTGGAGGCAGAGTTTGGTTTTGACAAACCACCAGTTCAGCGTTTCGTGAATATGGTTTGGAACTATGTCCGATTTGATTTTGGTGAAAGCTATTTCAGATCGATCTCGGTTATCGACTTGGTGAAAGAAAAACTGCCCGTCTCTATCACACTTGGCCTTTGGTCAACGTTGATTGCCTACGCGATTTCGATACCTCTGGGCATTCGCAAAGCGATCAAAGATGGGTCGCGTTTTGATACGTGGACAAGTGCGTTTATCATTGGGGCCTATGCGATTCCCAGCTTTCTTTTCGCAATTATGCTTTTGGTACTGTTTGCAGGTGGTAGTTATTATCAATGGTTCCCGCTGCGTGGTCTGACCTCTGACAACTTCGATGATCTGACAGTGATGGGTAAGGTGCTTGATTATTTCTGGCACATCACACTGCCTGTGCTGGCTGGCACAATCGGTGGTTTCGCGACCCTGACTTTGCTGACCAAGAATAGTTTTCTGGACGAGATCAAGAAGCTTTATGTGGTGACTGCCAAGGCAAAAGGCCTAAGCGAACGCCAAGTTCTTTATGGTCACGTTTTTCGCAACGCGATGTTGATTGTGATCGCTGGTTTTCCAAGCCTGTTCATCTCTGTTTTCTTTGGTGGCTCATTAATCATCGAAACCATCTTTTCCCTCGATGGCCTCGGTCGTTTGGGATTTGAGGCAGCAGTCGCACGTGACTATCCAATCGTATTTGGCACTCTGTATATCTTTGGTTTGATGGGTTTGTTCGTCGCGATCCTATCGGACCTCATGTATGTGCTTGTCGATCCACGCATCGATTTTGAGAAGAGGGAAGGCTGATGGCTATGTCCCCCCTAAACCAGCGTCGCTGGCGCAATTTTTGCCACAACAAGCGGGCTTACTGGTCTCTTTTGTTGTTCTCAATCCTGTTTGGGCTGAGTCTGTGTGCGGAGCTGTTGGCCTATGATAAGCCAATCCTTATTCGCTATCAGGACAGCTATTACACCCCGATTTTAAATTTTTATCCTGAGACCGAATTTGGTGGCGACTTTGAAACCGAAGCGGTTTACCGCGATCCAGAAGTGGAATGCCTGATCGTTTCAGGAGGATTGGACATCTGTTTCGATGACCCCGAGGGTGTTATTGAAGACAGCGCTGATGGCGTTGTAAATGGCTACGCGATCAACAAAGGTTGGACGATTTGGCCACTGATCCCTTATTCTTTTGATACTGCTGTTGAACGTCCGGGTGCAGCACCATTGCCGCCCAATGCACAGAATTGGTTGGGTACTGATGGGACGAAGCGCGATGTGCTGGCACGAGTTGTTCATGGCTTTCGTTTGTCAGTATTCTTTACGTTAATTGTGACTGGTGCTGCAACGCTGATTGGTGTTGTCGCAGGTGCGGTGCAAGGGTTCTTTGGTGGGCTGACAGATTTGATTTTCCAGCGCGTAATAGAAGTATGGTCCGCAATTCCGGTGATCTATGTCATCATCATAATGTTCGCTATTTTAGGACGCAGTTTCTGGCTGTTAGTGTTCTTGTTGGTACTGTTTTCTTGGACCAGCCTAGTTGGCGTTGTGCGTGCCGAATTCCTGCGTGCGCGCAACCTGGAATACGTCCGTGCCGCCCGCGCTTTGGGTGTCGGTAACGTCACCATCATGTTTCGCCATATGTTGCCAAACGCTATGGTGGCGACATTGACCATGCTGCCATTCCTGATCACGGGGACAATTTCGACCCTAGCGATCCTAGATTACCTTGGCTTTGGTTTACCGTCTTCTGCCCCCTCGTTGGGGGAACTGACATTGCAGGCCAAACAGAACCTTCAGGCCCCTTGGTTGGCATTCACAGCCTTTGGTACATTCGCTGTTATGCTGTCGCTTTTGGTGTTCATTTTTGAAGGTGTCCGCGATGCTTTTGACCCACGAAAGACATTCCAATGACCGCCCTATTAGACGTGCAAAATTTGAATGTTGGCTTTCGCCAAGACGGCGTAGTGACACCTGCAGTGCGCGGCGTCAGCTTTACGGTGAACCGCGGCGAAGTCGTGGCCTTAGTTGGTGAGTCTGGATCAGGGAAATCTGTATCTGCGTTGTCCACTGTATCATTGCTGGGTGACAGCGCGCAGGTGATGGGCTCTGTCAAATATGATGGTCAGGAATTGATTGGTGCGGATGAACGACGCCTACGCCAAGTACGCGGCAATGACATTAGTTTTATTTTCCAAGAACCAATGTCATCGTTAAACCCATTGCACACGATTGAAAAACAGCTGACTGAAAGCCTCGCGCTACATCAAGGTATCATTGGCGCGCAGGCCCGCGGTCGTGTATTGGAGCTGTTGGAGAAGGTTGGAATACGTGACGCGGAAACACGGCTATCCAGCTATGCGCACCAATTGTCAGGCGGGCAACGCCAGCGTGTGATGATTGCGATGGCATTGGCAAACAAGCCTGACATCCTGATTGCGGATGAGCCAACAACGGCTTTGGATGTAACTATTCAGGCGCAAATTCTTGATCTGCTGAAAGACCTGAAAGACGCTGAGGGCATGGGCCTTTTGTTCATCACCCACGACCTTGCAATTGTGCGTCGCATCGCGGACCGCGTGTTTGTAATGCAGCAGGGTGAAGTGGTTGAGAGTGGGCCAACGGCGGAATTGTTTGCCAATCCGCAACACCCCTACACGATCAAATTACTCAGTGCGGAACCCAGCGGGCAACCCGAACCAGTTGCAGAAAATGCGCCAGTTGTTGTTGAAACAGATAAGCTTAAGATCTGGTTTCCAATCCACGGTGGGATGCTCCGCAGAACGATTGGTCACATCAAGGCGGTCAATGCATCCTCATTGTCTGTGAGGGCAGGGGAGACGTTGGGTATCGTCGGCGAAAGTGGCTCAGGCAAGACGACGATGGCTTTGGCCATTATGCGCCTGATCGCGTCTGAGGGCGGTATCACCTACAAAGGTCAGGACATCCGCAGCTGGTCTACCAAGCAGTTGCGCCATCTGCGCAAAGACATGCAGATCGTGTTTCAGGACCCTTACGGCAGTCTAAGTCCACGAATGACCTGCGCCCAGATTATTTCTGAGGGTTTGAAAATCCACAACGTTGATCCTGATCGCGATCAGCGAGACCTTGTAGCCGAAGTAATGTTGGAAACAGGGCTCGATCCCGCAACTATGGATCGCTATCCGCATGAATTTTCAGGCGGACAACGTCAGCGTATTGCTATTGCACGCGCTATGGTTCTTCGACCCAAGCTTTTAGTTTTGGATGAACCCACTTCTGCGCTTGATATGACAGTGCAGGTTCAGATCGTTGAATTGCTGCGCGGGTTGCAGAAGAAGTATGGGTTGGCGTATCTTTTCATTAGCCATGACCTGAAGGTTATCCGCGCGATGTCACACAAGGTGATCGTGATGAAGCAGGGTGATGTGGTCGAACAAGGAACTGCCGAAGACTTGTTTGAAAATCCGCAAACCGAATACACGCGTAAGCTGCTACAAGCCACACATTAACGGCGTAACCAGACATTGTGCAGGCGTGGGCGTTACTTTATGGACCGACCATAAAGCAGGTAACATTGCGAGCTTTTAGTCGACGGCAGGCAAGGTCTGCGGTTTCACGAGTTAGCCCCATGAAATTCGCGTCGAACCCACGACTGCTTCGAACAGCTTTGCGCAGCGATCCATCAAGCGTCGCCATTTCGGCAAGAGCCGTTTTCAAAAGAACGCGCTCCGCTTTGTAACGGCTGGTGTAGCGCCCAACATTAACGCCCCAATGACGGCCACCAGAAGTGGAGATGCGCGTTACAACTTCAGTTTTAGGTGCCGCACGGGCAAGGACCAGATTTTTTGGTCTTGCCGCTGGTCGCGTCGATACGGCTGCGACTGCTTGAATGTTTTTGACTTTAGCAACCACTGCGTCTTCTTGGGCAGCAGCGAGGGCAACATTGATGTCTGCGGGCAAGACGCTGGTTTCTGTCTTAGGCGCATCGGCCAATAAAAACGTTGCTTCAGCTGTTTTTGTGCGGGCCTTTGGGCGAAGGCTGGTTTTGACAGCGACGTTCAGGCGGATGGTTTTACCTGCAGTATTTTCACGTGGCGAATTATCAGCAACGTAGGCAGGGGCGCTTGGTTTGCGCACTGGTGCGCGATTGGGCGCACGGCGGAATCCAAGATCAAGAAGTTCTGCAACCTTTGCATTGCGCGAGGCAGATGATTTTCCACCAAAGACGGTTGCGATAATGCGTTTGTTGCCACGTTCAGCTGATGCGACCAGATTTGAACCTGCTGCGTGGGTGTAGCCCGTCTTGATGCCATCAGCCCCTTTATAAGATGCCAGAAGGCGACGATTGGTGTTTGCAACTTTGCGGATGCCTGCGTCCGTGGTGCGGCGTGAGAATAAGTTATAATACTGCGGGTAGTCGTACAAAACATGGCGACCCAATATCGTCATGTCATGTGCTGTTGACATATGGCCTTTTTCTGTAAGGCCGTGTGCGTTCTTAAATGTGGTACGTGACATACCTAAAGCTTTGGCCGTGCGGGTCATGCGACGGGCAAACCGTGCTTCAGATCCAGACAGCGCCTCACCAATAGCGGTAGCCGCGTCGTTTGCAGACTTCACAGCAGCGGCGCGAACCAAATAACGCATCGCAATCTGCTGACCGCTTTTGAGGCCCAGCTTTGAAGGTGGCTCTGAAGCAGCATATTTGGAAATTGTAACCATTGTGTCGAGTGAAATTTCACCCTTCTCGATGGCTTCAAAAGCAATGTAGAGGGTCATCATTTTTGTGAGCGATGCTGGATGCAGACGAGTGTCGGCATTGCGTGCATGCAAAACCTCACCTGAACGTGCATCGACAACATACGCCGCATACGGAGCTGCTGCGACACTCAGTGGTAAAAACACAAGCATCCACAACGCCGCGATGATCAACAGCCCACAACGGGCTGGCTGAATACGCCAAAACTTCACAATAATATGCCTTTTTTCTGCCTCGATAGCCGCCAATTTTTTGGCTGACCGTTTTTTATTAAATTTTAGTAACATAAATTGCGGTTTCGTTAAACCCATAGAATCAACGACCTAGGGAAGAATGCCGCTTTTTGAAATCGCATATGTAGTGGTTTATGGTCAGCAAGGCACTAGCAGTGCCAATGTGTCAGCAATGCGGCCAAAATTGCGGCAAAAGTTATCTAGGGTTCGAACCAGTTGGTTACGTAATTTTCAGAAGAGAATGAAATCATCAATGAAAAGAAACAAGGGTGGGACAATTCCGCTTTGATTGCCTCCTCTAGGTCCGCCGAAAGGGCTGCCATGAATGCTTTGTCACGGTGCGCTTTTGGCAGCATAGATATTTTAACAATCACGTGTGTACGGTGAAATTCGGAAGCCGGATATGCACGGCCTTTGCAATCCCCAGATCCGGAATCGTGATTTTGAATGACCGTCTCGATGCTTGCAAGAATTGCGGGGGCATCTAAAGTTAGGTTGTTTGAGTATTTTAATTCGGCGTGTGGCATCGGTTATTCCTTCAGTATGTTATTTAATAGGTCAGGGAGTGCTGCGAGGGTTTCTATCTCACGGTAACGTGGATGGACAAAAAACGGGTCGGCGTGTTCGATTTCCTAGTGAAGCCCGTGGGGAACATAAATACCCCAGCCAACTGCTTCAATCATTGGGTTGACGTCTGATTTCATTGAATTACCGATCATCATGCCTGTCGCGGGACCCGTGCCATGTCGCTCAAAGATCTGGGCGTAGACATTTGGTACTTTGCTTGAGGCTATTTCAACACTATCAAACAAATGCCCCAAACCTAATTGGGCCAGTTTGCGTTCTTGGTCTATTAGATCGCCTTTGATGATCAGTATAACTTTGCATTTTGCCTTAGCTGCCTCAACGGCTTTGCCGCGTGCGGCAGCAACTCAATGGGATGCGCCAGCATGTCTTTACCTGCCTCAATCAATTCTGCGATCACGTCCCTTGAAACTTGATTGTGTGTGACTTCTAATGCGTTCTCTATCATCGACAGCACAAAGCCTTTGATGCCAAAGCCGTATTTTATGATATTCCACTTTTCCGCCTGTAGTAGTTTTTCCATCAAGTCAGTTGCTTCGCAGAATTCAGAAAGCAAACCAGCAAAACGCGCCTGTGTTAGCTGAAAGAACCGTTCGTTGTGCCAAAGAGTATCGTCGGCATCAAAACTGATAGTTGTGACGTTTAGTGACATCTTGTCCGCTGCCTCTTTTCTCAAACCGCACTCACGTTATATAGAGCAGTTGAATACCTACCATTGGATTCTATAGCTGGAGTGGCAATGAACAAAGATCTACACATGATGTCGGACAAATTCGACGATGATGGTGACACCGCTGTCATCACGGACGTTAAGCCCAAGACCAAGCGCCCGCCGCTTTATAAGGTTATGTTGTTGAACGATGATTTTACGCCAATGGAATTTGTTGTTATGATTTTGGAACGGTTTTTTGGTAAAAATCACGCCCAAGCGTTTGAGATTATGCTGGCTGTTCACGAAAAAGGTTTGGCTGTTGTTGGCGTATACAACCACGAAATAGCTGAGACTAAAGTCGCCCAAGTCATGGATTCGGCGCGTCAAAATCAGCACCCACTGCAATGCACTATGGAAAAAGAAGAATAATATTATGATTGGTTCACGCTTGCCCCTTGCTCTGGAAACGGGCGGATTGACTGCGCCCACGGGCCGTATCGCTGTCTTTCATCCTACGCCGGAGAAAAATTTACGAAGTCTGCCCATGGAACAATGCGAGATTATCCAGCCGTTTCGGCCTGCTTATGACGCTTTCAAATCTGCAGGCTATAACTGTGCGGTAGAGCCGAAAGAGCGGTATGCAATGTCTATCATCTGTTTGCCACGTGCTAAAGCGGAGGCTCGTTCAATCATTGCGAAAGCAGCCGCTTGTACTGATGGTCTGATCATTATTGATGGGCAAAAGACTGAAGGCGTCGACAGCATTTTTAAAGACCTTCGCAAACGTGGTGATGTGTCGGCTACTATCTCCAAAGCACACGGGAAACTATTTTGGATCAATAGCCATGATGGCCTGAAAGATTGGGCACTGTCTCCAACATTGACTGAGGGTGGTTTTTGGACTGGCCCAGGTGTCTTTTCTGCCGATGGCGTTGACCCAGCGTCAGAACTGTTGGTGCAAACGTTGCCTGAAAAATTGGGCAAGAATGTTGCGGACCTTGGTGCCGGTTGGGGCTATCTGTCTGCCCACGCTCTATCGCGCGGTATTAATGAAATCCATTTGGTCGAAGCAGGGCATTTGGCGCTGGAGTGTGCCAAACGCAATGTCACAGATGAGCGTGCTCAATACCATTGGGCTGACGCGACAAAATGGGCTCCTAAGGCTCGCATTGATACCGTTATTATGAACCCGCCCTTTCATGTTGGTCGCGCAGCAGAGCCTTCGTTGGGCCAAGCGTTTGTGGCAACAGCTGCTCGTATATTGGCCAACTCTGGTCAGCTTTGGATGGTTGCAAACCGGCACCTTCCTTATGAAGACGCGCTGAACGCCAACTTTGGCAAGGTGACGGACCTTGGCGGTGATACGCGTTTCAAATTATTCCACGCTGCGCGGCCTTTGCGCAAACGTGCCTAAACAATATTTTTGCAAGGACCATCGCCATGGCATTTTCCGTTTCAGGTAAGACAATCATCGTCACAGGCGCGGCTAATGGCATTGGTTTGGCAATCGCCCGCAGCTTTGCGGACCGCGGCGCAAACGTGATGTGCGCAGATATGGACGAGGCGCGCCTAAAGGACGAGTTGGGCTCTCAACTTGATGAAGGCAATATGCGGTACTTCGCGGGTGACTTGCGTCAGCGTTTGACGATTGCAAACCTTATTTCTGCAACGATTGACGCCTTTGATCAGGTTGATGTTTTGGTAAACGCCTCCCGTCAGGTTATGACGACGGATGTGATGGATGTTGAAGACACTTCAGTTGAAGTGCTACTTGAGCAAAACATGATGACCAGCCTGCGCTTAACGCAACAGGTCGCCAAGCGTATGATCAAACAGGCGGGTGAACAGACTGAAGGCACGGTAGGCACTATCGTTAATCTTAGTTCGATCGCTGCACGCAGTTCGCGCCCTGAATTAATGGGCTATTCGATTGCGTCCGCCGCGATGGAGCAAATGACCCGTTCGATGGCACTGGCTCTTGCGCCAAACCGGATCCGCGTCAATGCGGTCGCTTTTGGATCGGTTATGTCCGCATCGCTTCAAGCTGCGATGATTGAGCACAGTGACTGGCGTGACGAAATCGAAGAAAAAACACCACTTGGCCGTGTTGCTGGCCCAGGTGAGTTGGTGGATGTGGTGCAATTTCTTGCTTCAGATGCATCGGCCTTTATGACGGGCGAAGTTGTGACAGTGGATGGTGGGCGTAGCTTGCTTGATCCAATTTCTGCGCCAGCCCACTAACCTGAGGACCAGCGATATGGCCAATGATCAAACCAACACTTTCGACGCCAAAAAAACACGTGCATCGGCATGGTTTCGTGAATTGCGTGATCAGATTGTTACTGCCTTTGAGGGGATTGAAGGCGATCACACCAGAGGCCCAATGTCGGACGCCCCAGTAGGTGCGTTCGAATTGACTGAAACCACCCGTACGTCTGATGACGGATCAGATGCAGGTGGTGGCTTGATGAGCGTGATGCGTGGTGGCCGAGTGTTCGAAAAAGTTGGTGTGAATATCTCAACCGTCTACGGCACTTTGGGTGAACGCGCGCAAAACGCTATGGCCGCGCGCAAGGGCATTCCGGGGATGAAAGACGATCCGCGATTTTGGGCTGCTGGTATCAGCCTTGTTGCCCATATGCAGAACCCGCATGCGCCAGCAGTTCATATGAACACTCGGATGTTTTGGACCCCGCATGCATGGTGGTTTGGTGGTGGTTCAGACCTGAACCCGTGTATAGAATATGATGCAGACACAGCGCACTTTCATGACCAACAGAAGCAGCATCTCGATCCGCATGGGGCCGATCTGTATCCGAAACTGAAGGAGTGGGCTGATACCTATTTCTACATTCCGCACCGCCAACGTACGCGGGGGGTTGGTGGCATCTTTATGGATGATCGTTGCACTGGGGATTGGGAGGCAGATTTTGCCCTGACCCAAGACATCGGCCGTGCGTTTTTACCTGCCTACCTACCGCTTATTGAAAAGCGCAAAGCCCAAGATTGGGGTGAAGCGGACAAGGACGTGCAGCTTGTCCATCGCGGCCTCTACGCGGAGTACAATCTAGTCTATGATCGCGGGACTAAATTTGGCCTTGAGACGGGTCATGATGCGAATGCAGTTTTGATGAGCTTGCCACCAATGGCGAAATGGACCTGACCTAACGCCTTAGTGGGTTTGCCAGTCAAAGAAGCCTTCGCCAGCACGTTCCAGGAGCTCTTTTGCAAGCTCAACGCCCATTTTAGCACCGGTTGTAATCGGACCACGGCGTTCACCGCTAAGGGACTGTGATCCGTCTGGACGCAGCACTTCACCGCGTAGATATAGCTCGTCCCCTTCCAAGGTCGCTAAACCTGCAATAGGAGTTTCACATGATCCGTCTAACGCCTGTAAAAACGCCCGCTCTGCAGCAAGGCGTTGACCTGTAGCGGTGTCATGAATAGCGCCTAACATTTCCTGCATCCGTGCATCATCTGCACGGCGTTCAATTCCGATAGCACCTTGGGCAACTGCAGGGAGCATATCTTCTGGATCTACAGGTGTTGCAGGTACATCGTCACGACCAAGGCGTTTTAAGCCAGCGGTCGCAAGAAAAGTACATTCTGCGACACCATCATCTAGCTTCTTCAAACGGGTCTGCACATTACCGCGAAACTCAACGACATTCAGGTCTGGGCGACGGTATAGCAGCTGGGCACGGCGTCGCAGGCTAGACGTGCCAACAACGGCTCCTTCGGCAAGTTCTGCGATAGAACCCAAGTTTGGTGAAATGAACGCATCACGCACGTCTTCTCGTGGTAGGTAAACGTCCAGCAGTAAACCATCTGGTTGGATTGTTGGCATGTCCTTCATCGAATGAACGGCGATGTCGATCTTACCTGACAGAAGATCCTCTTCGATTTCGCGTGTGAATAGACCTTTGCCACCAATGTCTTTGAGTGGGCGGTCTTGAATCATATCGCCTGTCACCTTGATTACGACGACCTCAAACGAATCTTCGACCAAATCAAAGGCAGCCATCAGGCGCGCCCTTGTTTCATAGGCTTGGGCTAAGGCCAAAGGCGATCCACGGGTGCCGATTTTGAGAGGCTGTGCGGGGGAGGGGAGGTCAAAATTCATAACCCTTTTTAGGCGCGTCATATGCGCCTGACAAGCTACGATCTCTTGACAAAATCGCCGCAGGGCGTGACCAACGGCCAACCGTAAAAAGGATACTAGTCATGACTTCATCCAAAACTATTCTGCGCGCGCTTGCTGGTGAAACACTGCCGACACCGCCGATTTGGATGATGCGACAAGCGGGTCGCTATTTGCCAGAATACAAAGCGACACGCGCACAGGCCGGTGATTTCCTGTCGCTTTGCTACAATCCTGATCTTGCGACTGAAGTGACATTGCAGCCTATTCGTCGCTATGGCTTTGACGCGGCTATCTTGTTCGCTGATATTTTGTTGATCCCCCAAGCGCTGGGCGCAGATTTGTGGTTTGTCACGGGCGAGGGTCCGCGTTTGTCTACGATTACGTCACAGGCAGACCTTGATAAACTGGGTCCAGTTTCTGACATACACGAGACACTTAACCCAATTTATCAGACAGTGCGTAACCTTTCGGGGGCGTTACCATCTGAGACAACCTTGATCGGCTTTGCTGGGGCTCCTTGGACTGTTGCAACCTATATGATCGCAGGCCGCGGCACGCCGGATCAAGCACCTGCGCACAAGTTGATGAACGAACAGCCTGAGGTGTTTGATGCCTTGATGGACAAGATCACTGAAGCAACCATCGATTATCTGTTGATGCAGATTGAAGCGGGTGCTGAAGTTGTAAAGATATTTGACAGTTGGGCGGGTTCTCTGCTCGGTGCTGCGTTCCAGAAATATTCACTAGAACCAGCACGTCGCATCACTGCAGCATTGAAAGCGAAATACCCAGATACACCAATCATTGGCTTTCCACGTGAAGCGGGCGATGGCTACATTGGATTCGCCAAAGCGACGGGTGTCGACTGTGTTGCACTTGATAATTCCGTGACGCCAGAGTGGGCAGTGAAAAATGTTCAGGTTGATGGGTGCGTTCAAGGCAACCTGAAATCTTCGCATATGGTGACGGGCGGTCAGGCCTTGGTCTACGAAACACGCGCTATTGTTAAGGCATTTTCGGGTGGTCCACACATCTTTAACCTTGGTCATGGCATCACTCCGGACGCTGATCCTGACAACGTTCAGCGCATGATTGATGCAGTACGTGATGTTTAATTGATTTCGTGGGTTGACGACTCCGTTCTGGTCTCCTAATCCCCAACCTCACGGCGCGGTAGCTCAGTTGGTTAGAGCGATCGACTCATAATCGATAGGTCGGGAGTTCAAGTCTCCCCCACGCCACCACCCCTTCTACCTTGTTTTCATATTAAAGTCATGGTAGTAAGGGTCATGATCCCTTTGTTGTCGTACCATTTGACGTACCGCATGACGTACCACCCACCTTATTTCTTGAGCGTGCTGTTGCGATGAGTGGTAATCAAAAACTTACTTGGGCGGACTATTCAGCGCCACGAGTCAAGAAAGTGAAGGGTAAATATAGCATCGTTGTAAGCGTACCTCGGGCCATACGCCATTTATTCGGTACACCAGAGGTCGCTAAAGCTACGGGAACTATTGACCGAGCTATAGCTGAGAAGAAGCTGATCCTATTCGGGAATGAACTCTATGCTAAACTTGATCAGAAACAGATAGATGCTGAGCAGGCTACGTTTAACGAGGTGGATGCCTATGCTATCAAAGCCATTAACGAAGTAGCTGAAGCCTTTAAATACAACATTGGCAACATCCCTGCACTGAACCCGAGCACATCGTTTACTTCATTAGAAAAGATGAAGAGCACTTTAGATTCGTATGCTCAGTTGAGACGGGATGATGAACCTGCAGTGCGTGCCAGAGCAAAAGTTGCTAACCAGATTGAACGGGATGCCGACCAGGCTGGCTTTATTGGACTAAGAGGGTTTGTCACCCCTGATGGACGTCCTGTTGCACCTCCTCTGAGAACAACTGCGGCGGCTGAAGAGTGGTACCAAAAGATCATGGACGCAAGGGATTACGATGCGGACTTAATAGATGAAAAGAAAGCGACGTTACTCCACTTTTACGAGGTCAATGTTGTGGAAACTTTCTGGCGGGATTTGCTGACACAGGCAGCGCAAGAGCAAGGCATCAGGGAACCACTTTTTGAGAAGGTTTCAGGTATAAACTTGGTTCACTTGTCAGGAGTGGAAGGCGATAAGACTGTACCAGAGTTTACTGCAAAGTTTACCGCCGAAAACATGTCCAATCAGGGCGCATTAGCCGAACCCACCTCTGAAGTGGTTGAACACACCCGACGAGTACAATCCAACGATGCTTTGCGTATCTCTGATGTACGTACTGAATACGTGGCTCACGTTGAGACGAAGTACGGCAAGAAGAATACACAACGCAAATGGATCAGAGCCATTGATCGTTTCATTGAGTTGATTGGCGATGTACCGTTGCGTGAGATTGATGCAGTAACGCCTCATACGTTTGCTGACGAGCAAATCAAAGTGCGGCCTGAAATCTCAAACCAAAGCATAACAGACTACCACATGGGCGTGTCTCTGATGCTTAAGTTTTGCGTTAGAAAGGGTTATATCAGGCGTAATGAGTTTTCTGGTGTCAGCGTTAAAGACTACGGCAAAAAGACGGTAAGTTGGCTGGCCTATACACCGTCTGAGATGTCTACCATCTTCGAACATGATTGGAGCATTCAGGAGCGTCTACTGCTTTGTATCATAGCCACCACAGGTATGCGCTTAAGCGAAGCAGGTATGCTTACTTGGGAGCGCTTTAACGACACCGAGTACGATGGGGTAAGATACTTCACCCTACTGGATACTGGCGAAGAAATAGTTAGCGTAAAGAACACTGGCTCTTCTAGACACATACCTATTCACCCAGACCTGAAACTTCCTCCTAAAGGTACAGGGAGATTGTTTGACTACACCGTAGATGTGAACGGCCTTTGTTCATCGTCTGCAGGACACATCGTCAATCCTGCGCTAAACAAACTGGTGCCGCATATTAGAAAGTCTGCTCACTCTTTCAGACGCACACTAAAAGTTATGTTGCGTGACGCTGGTGTCTCCAAAGAAATTAACGACGAATACACTGGCCACGGCGCAGGCGATGTTGCTGGTGATGTTTACGGAGGGACAAGCATCGAAACACGTGCTGCAGCGATCTCCACAGTAAACTTTCCTTGGCTCAAGCAATGACCAACTTCAGCAAGATATGCCTCACGATTATCACCATCGCTTTAGTTGCCAAGGCCAACGTGATCGTGACCTCAGCTAGATTAGCACATCAGCCAAAGCACCCTACCATCTGATACGTGTTGTTACCTATGGCTCCAAAGTTATGGAGTGTTGCTTAAATTAGGCCACAGGTGATGCTGAGTTGGTACTGTGGGATGTTTGAGAGTTTGGTCATTGGTGATGCTCGTGCTTAATAATCTTCAAGCTTGTCCTTGTAAGCCAACCCCATCCAAACAAGTGTAACAATGAATAGTGGCCGAGAGAGTAAAAAAACCGAAAAGTACGGGCGATCATCAAGACTAATTAATCCAGAAAATATGACTGCATTCTCAATTGTGACATTGAGCACATAGACAAGCGATATTAAGGACATTAATTTAAACCCAAAGTTAAAATACGCCCCCATATTCATAGAAATACAAAGCCAAAACATTATAGTAGCCCGTGCATCGAATACAGCGATGAAATCCTCGGTCAGGAATCTGTCGTCAAACGCATCAAGTAAATCACTCTTTAAGAAGAAATAAACTACCGAGAATGATAACACATAAATGTTACAAAGTACTATCAGGGCTTTAAACGTTTTACTCTGATAAATTGAAACAGCTTTATCCTTTCGACTCGAAGCAAAAGCTTCTAAAATAGCGCCGATTTCTGAATCGTTTATTTTTTTATCTAACATGCTAATAACGCTCTTTAGACTTAGTAAACGTGAGCTCAAAGCTCATCCATAATAAGCAAACCAAGAGAATTGGACGAATTAATTGTAAGATAACAATGATAAACCGCTCAGGGTATTCTATAATTCTGTACAGAACCAAATAATCGTCAATGTAGCACGCAATAGCCCAAGCAGTTAATGCGATTGTAAAATACTTGGCGTATTTTAGAGAGCTAAACAAAATGATTGGATAGGTCACCATACTAACAGCAACTAGTGAAAACCTCACATACGTTAATTTTACAGCAGCTATAACGTGTTCTGAATTGTCCGTATCGAACGTGTCCTGGGGGAGAGTTAAGAGCCCATACACTGTTAATATCAAAAAGATGTATGTAAAAGCTAATGCTAGCCAAAATACTTTGCTCAGGCGTAAGTTTTTGATCATCTAGTTTACGTCCTTTGTTCTGGAGCATTTACTTTCATATTGGCTAAATCAGTGCGGCTGAGAAGTATTTTCTTAGGTTTCGACTATAAAGTATCATATTTAGATCAATAAGTACGGTTGTTTCGCGACACTGAAGTCGCTTTCTAGACATCATCATTTAAGCGATGCTCGTACCAAAGCCTTGGTTATGTCCTCTAACTGTATCGGGTCGTGTTCATGAGTAAGTTTAGTACGTTTACACAACTTAAAGAGTTGATGTTTGCAATGGAGCAAGACCTGGGTATCAGCGAATTGTCTGAACCTGAGAAGTGCGTATTCTCCTGCATCGTACAAGCTACAGAAGCTGGTGGTTCAATCAGCACAAAGGCTATTGAGAAGCACATACTTACGTCTAACTTATCTCGGCCAACTTTGTTTAGAGCTATTAAGCAGCTACTCGCCAAAGACATCATTACCCAACTTAGTCACGGTAAATACATAGCTATCGCTTAACGTCTGCCAAACCTTTTTCTTACCCTAAAGCTCATACTGGATATGAGGGCCCTGCGATTTATCTCCCTCACAAACTGGAGGGTCCCATCGCCCGTACAGACCCTCACAGCACACCTAAGAGACAATCTAAAGTCATGTCACCCACGAGCTACAGACCATGAGTGCTGACGTCAGACACTCTCTGCTCATTAGCCTCACCAGGCTACCCCACAGCCTTAGCCATCCATCGATGCAGCTGCTCCACCTG
>Ga0209713_10000130_pt1 | contig 40994 bp, 38 predicted proteins | sample ArcOceMetagenome_3_FD_187444 | JGI IMG/M metagenome (GOLD analysis project Ga0209713, IMG submission 187444) | Marine eukaryotic phytoplankton communities from Arctic Ocean - Arctic Ocean- Svalbard ARC20M Metagenome (SPAdes) (version 2) | ecosystem: Environmental > Aquatic > Marine > Oceanic...
CATCTGGAACAACTACTGAAACCACGTCTACTATAAGTTTTAATGAAAACCAAAATGAATTATACGGATTTATGCTTAAATATGATGCGAGTAGTGATATGTTTCAAATGATTAGAAAACATAACTCGGCTACAGGAGTAGTTGTTATGTCAATAGGAAGAGAATCTAATGATACTACTTTTTCTGGCAGTGTTTATGCTTCGCAGAATTTGAGTTGTACTTGGTTGCTTGGTGGTAGAAACAATGCGGCTGATAATTTTCATATTGATAATTATAGTAATGCTGGTAATATGTATTTAAACTATTATAACCAACGAAATATTCAATTTGGTAAAGATTACTTTACATTATTTGATTTGAGTAATGGCACAATTAAAAAGGTAGTTCAGCAAAGTGGTACGAACTTGATAGCAATTATGGATTTCTTTAGAAAAGCTACCGCTACTTCGGGTGAAGTTGCTGTAGGTCGTATCGAGTGTAATAGTACTAACACATTTTATCGCACAGACCCTTCTGATATTCGATTAAAAGAAAATATTAAAGATATACAAAACCATTTTTATATTTTAGATCAATTAAAACCGTGTAATTTTAAGTATAAAAGTTGTGAAGTAGTACGTGATGGTTTTATAGCTGACCATTTATATGAATCTTATCCTATTTGTACAAGTGGTAAACCTGGCGAATTGAATGAAGATGGTAGTGACAAATATATGATGATTGATACAAAGCCATTGATACCTATACTGACTAAATGTATTCAAGGAAATAGAGAACAGATAAAAGAATTGAAAATTGAAAATGAAGAATTGAAAAATAAAGTAGATGAATTAGAATTAAAATTAAATTTAATAATGAAAAATTTAAATCTTAATGTAATATAAATGAGGGATTTAAAGGATTTGGAACCGCTAAGCAAATTCAAACATAATCCAAGGATGCACCAAGCTGTTTGCCAAAATTGCAGGATGCCACATGCACACCGGAACGTGATGCACAAAGCACTATAAACACCATTCAAACCAGGCAAGGTAAAGCAATGTACTCCAGTTGAGAAGCAACCGAAGGGCACCAATAACAACTTATACCACGCGAAATCCTATCCTAACATGCGTAGTACTTATTAAACTTTTAGTTTTGGTTCTGCTAGAAACTTTAACATTCACAATAAAAATAAAAATAAATTATTAAAAAAATTTGTCAATAAACGAATTAACCTCACTTTTAGAAAAATCAAAAACTAATAAACTAATTTATAATTATATATTTTTTATCAAAATTATAGATGTGGTTAATATAACTTTTCTTGAACAGTTGTATTAAATTCATGCTTTTTATTTATAAACAGCATTATCAAATCACTTTTTCCAAAAATATTTCTTTTATCGATAATATCGAAAGGTATGAAACCTATTTTATCCATATATTTTAAATCATTTAAAAAATTGTCAATTAACATTAACACCTTTATAAAATCACCATTTATATTTTGATATTGTTTAACATATTCAATATGATAATAATTAGATGAATTACTATTTCTTAAAATATCCAAATCATCGTATATCAATTCATCATAATACTCTATTACTTTTAATTTAGTAGGCTCCATATAATTGTTGTTAATTATTGAATATTTGACATCATTTTTCCAAAAAAAACTTAAATCAAGTAATTCATTTTCAGATAAACCTATATCAGTTAATTTTTTTTCATATTCAATAAAATTAACTTTTGGATAACCAATTAATTCATTATTTTTGATTGTGTATATCCATCTATGGTGGATATAACCCAAATAATTTCCTTCTATTCTGGATAATTCTCTGTATTTACTCGGTATGCCAATAAAACCTTCTTTTGCTATATTTTTTAAATTATTTAATAATACTTGAGGCAGTGAAATATCTTCAATTATATGAGAACATATACAAAAATCAAATTTACCATTTATTGCAACATAATCAAATAATTCTTTGAAATCGTTTTCAAAATTCATATTCAATTGAAAATATTTTATATGTGAATTATTTATATTTGGTTCGTTTATATCAACGATAAAATCTATCACTGAATGTGACCAATTAGTATATTCCGCGGAACCACCTATATCAATCACCTTGAAATTTGGATTAAGTTTTTTTTTATTTTTAATATAATTAATTACATGTTGCCTTTGGAAATTAGTTAACATTATAGAATGTATAATAGGTTGTTTTTTGAAATTTTTATAAAAATCACTATTTATATTTACAAATAAAATATCTACTTGCATATTAAAACTATTTATATAATGATTATCAATTGTATCTAAAATAACAAAATTTATACTTTTCATAAACTCTATATGTTGTGTAAAATTACAGACACCTACATTGTATTGTCCAAATAAAGGTATCTCTAATAATATAAAATCAGTTCTATTTAATATACTTTGCGCTCCTTTCAATATTGGTATTTCTGCACCTTGGCAATCTATTTTAATAAATATATTTTTTGATTTATTTAATATATTTTCCTTATCAATAATAATATCTAAGGTAGTAGTAATTCTCTTAATGGGTTTAGTATTTATAAAATATTTACTTTTTTCCTGAAAGAATGAATCTCCTGTATTTTTCTCTTCATACCAATCAATTTCTTCTGTTTTGTCATTAAGTAAAACATTCCATATGTTTATTTTAGAATTATTATCAAATTCACATAATTCTTGATAATTAATTCCTTCAAACAAGTAATAACTTAATTCTGGATAAATATTTAACATATTCTTAGTCCAAACCCCATGATGAGCACCAATATCTAATATTGAATCTGGTTTGTAAATATTCTTTAAATTCGCTAATTTTTTAAACATTTAATAGTATAATATTATATTAGATTTGTTTTTGTATTAAATTAACTTAATAAATATTTTATTTTCTGTTTAATATTTCGCTGAAAATAACATATATATTAAAGATAATATATATAATAATATATAATTAATATGCAATTGTCTAATCAATTGGGTACAGCATCAACTATATTATTGTCAAATAGAAATACTGATTCAAATATATTTAATTCTTTTTTAAATATGTTTATGACTATGTTATTTTCGACATTATTGGTTACATTTGTACAAAATATTAGTAATAATATAAAAATAAATAATATTATCAACTATTTTAATGATAAATTAGAAAAATATAATATTTATAAAAAAGATTATAGTATAACATTATCTAGTAGAAGATTTTACAATAGGTTTGGTATACATTCAAATGATATTACTGATGAAAAAATAGCAGTTCTATATTATATTCGGAAAAATATGGATAATTTTAAAGGGCTTTATAAATTGGAACAAGATTTTGTTAAAAAAAGTACTGGAATATATGAAGACGAACGTGCTATAATTGAAAATTATTATAATATATCACAGTCTAATGGGGTAATAATAGAACAATTCAAAAACACATATCTCAAAATAAAAAATATTGAAGATTCAATTGTAGATAATACAGATAATAACAAAGAGGTTAAATCAATGAAAATTCATAATTTAGTTATATATTCCAATATCAGTTTATCATATATTAAAAATTTTATTAAAAAATGTAAAGATGTTAAAGATTTCGATGATTCGCAAATAGATGAACAATTCATATATACATATTTGGGAGAAGATGAAAAAAAAAATCTTACATATGAAAAGGACCTATTTATACCTTATGCAAATTTTGAAAGTTTGGTTGGTAAATCTATTAAACAAATTGAAAAAAATTTTGATTTTTTTCAAAGCGAAAAAGGTAAAAACTGGTATACTGAACGTTGTCTCCCTTATCAGTTAACTCATTTATATTATGGACAACCTGGTACTGGCAAAAGTATAATAGCAAGTGCGATAGCAAATAAATATAAATTAAATATAATCAAAATTCGGCTTTCTGATATTAAGAGCAATCGTGAATTTTGTAGAGTATTTAAAAATAAAGAAATATGTGGTAAAACAATTGATTTTTATAATTCGTTATTTTTATTTGACGAAATAGATATTGAATTAGAAAAATTATTAAATAAATCTAATAACAAAGAATGTTTGGATTGTGAACTTAATAAAGAAAAATTAAATAATTACAATATTATAAATAGTATTAAAGATATAGATTTTTCTCTTGGGACTATACTTGAAGAAATAAATGGAATTAACCAAATGTACGGAAGAAAGATGATATTTATTACGAATAATTATGATAAATTAAAAGAAATCCATAATGGTGCGTTAATACGTCCTGGGAGAATAGATTTGAGTATTGAATTTAAAAAATGTTCAATAGAAAATTCTATTGAATTAATTAAAAAATTTTTTCCAAATGAAAACTTTCCAAAAAAACTTTTAAAAATACTGGGAGAAAACGAATATACTCCCGCGGAATTATCTAATTTATGTAAAATTAGTTCATGTATACAGGATATATCTAATAATATATTTATATAATAAGAATAAATAATGGCTAAATTATTAGAAGATTATGATAATACTGTTATAGATGACGAAACAAATAATATTTGTAATTGTATTGATACTGTTAAAATATTAAAATACGTGAATATGTTGTAGATTTATTAGGATATACATTATTAAAAAATAAACAATATAAATTAGATATTATACAGAATAATATACAGAATAATAATATAATAGATAAAATTACCCTTAATATGGATTTATTATTATAATCCTCTCTTAATTTTTCTTTTTTCTAGTTCAAATATTTTTAGAACAAAAATTTTAAATAAATTATCCCAATTTTTTCTATTTTCCGTTTGTGGAAATTTTGAAAGCATAATGGATACTTATACATATATTTTTTAGGTAAATTTTGTAAATATAGTCCGTCTATATGGGAACCTAATAAAAAAAAATTTTTTTCATATGTTTTTATTAATACATTTCTTGTTGATTTTGAATAAATAACTGAGTGCGTACATAAAAAATATGATAATTTTTTATGATTTATACTAACTTAATTAAACAAAATAGGTATTACTCCTAAAAAAATATAAATTAAAATTATTATTATTTATAAAATCATCTAAATCTTTTTTTATTTTTTTTTAATTTTAGGATCTAATATAAAATCATCTTCAAATACTAAAATATTATTGTAATTTTCATTAGCATGTTTTAAATATTAATGTTATTATTTATTAAATGATGTCCTAGAGTTTGTTTACATATAGTATTATTATACCAATTGTTTAAAAACTCTCATTTATTTGAATAAAATTATTTTTTGATATTTTATAATCATATATTTGCTGATAAACAAATTTAGATCTTTTAGACACATTTAATAAAATTACATATACTGCATCACTTAAATTGTCTAAAATACCTCTATTAATAAAATATATTTATATTCAGAACATTTATTCATTATTATATCATTATTATATAATAAATTCAGATAAAACAAAAAACAAAAAAATCAATTAATATTCAACATAATTTTAAACAATTTTCATTTTTCACTCAACATTTTATTGAGAGTTTTTTTTGAAATTTTCAAAAATGAATTAAAAAAAAACAACAGTTTTTAACAACACCATAAATTTTATTGTTTTTACACCATTTTATAACGATATATGATTTATATTTTATGAAAATACAAAAAATGTTGAAATTTGTTTTTTTTGAGAAATTGACTAATTTATCAATTTTTACAATGTATATATAAAGTGCAACTGTGCTAAAATGTATATACAATTATTTACAATTATTTACAATATATTTACATTTTTACATTTTTCAATAAACCATACAATATATAATCCATTAGATAACTATATAAACCTACCTGTTATATGCTTTAATATAAATTACATACAGTCTCGATATTTCATTACCATACCGTAACAGATGTAGATATAAGTGTCGTAAATATGGCGAGTGGTGGCAATTATGGTATATGTATATATATATATTGCACTCTTCACCGCTTTTTACGTCAAAAATAGTGCAGTATATATATACGCGAGTGCTAAAAAATATATACGCAAAAAAAATGAATATTATATGATTTTTTATTTTTCAAATGGCAAAGTTTAAAGAATTAAAATGTAATTTATATAATAATAATGAATAATATTTCGAAAGAATATATTCATTGTGATATTCATGGTGTAATTTATGGTATGTATTGTCATAAATGTGTAAAAGATAGAAGAGATACCTACAGTATTTTTATTAAAAATAGAAATAATAATTTATTGAAATATAGTAAAAAATATCCATTTTCATATAAAAATACTCTTATAGATAATATACGAAATAATACAACTGATACAACTGATACAACTTATACAACTGATACAACTGATACAACTTATACAACTAATACAACTGATACAACTGATACAACTGATACAACTGATACAACTGATACAACTAATATACTGAATGTTTCAATAGATAATATGGAATTTAATAACACCACTGATTCTATTAATGAACGATTAAATAGATTTGATAATATTGAAGTGACCGAAGTTGATGAACATATCGATGAAACTAATATAGTTATAGATAATAGAAATATACTCACATACCATGTAAGTTTAAATGAACTATCCTCAAATATTGCGAATAATAATATTAACAATTCTATAAATAATACTAATTTAAGTAATAGTGGCAATATAAGTGATTCGGATGATGAAGTACTTGGTATTACTATCGAGAATTTAAATAGTATATCTAGAGTATTCGTTAATGAATTACGTTATGACCAATGTTCAATATGTTTAAATACGTTTAGTACTAACAATTTAATAAGGACACTGCCGTGTAATCATCAATTCCATATGAATTGCATAGATAATTGGTTAATAACAAAAAATACATGCCCACTTTGTAAAAAAATAATAAAATAAATATTTTTATTTTAAAACTTAGTTTAATTATTTTATAAAATTATACTGGCAATATATATAAAGATTTAAATGTATTTTTGTGATGATATTTATAGTTTAATAGAGAAATGTATAAGCGATTTATCGTATAATATTATCAATAATCAAAGTTCAAAAGTTGCACCAGAAGGTGGCGAAGTAGATATATTCATACCTAGTAAAATTAAACAACCAGGCGTAATGGAAGTTAATTATAATGAATATTGTTTTATTGATAGAAATATAGAAGATCCGTATTTAATAGATATTGATAAATTCGAGTAATACTCCAAACTGTGAAATGAAAAATAGCAAATAAAAAATTAAATTAAATTAAAAAGATGAATAATAATTTTAAATAATAATAATATTAATGAATAGAATATTATTTTAAAAATGGATAAAATAATGAAACGTTTATATAACCACTTGTATAAAGTACCGGAGTTACATATAATAAATAATTATTTTAATAAATTTTGCAATTGTAAGAAAGGCCAGATATATATAGAAGATGTCGATGCATATGGTGAATGGATTTATTGTTCAGAATGTAAAATATGGTTAGGTTGGAGACATGAGACTGATTATTTTGATATAAATGGGGTAAATATAATAAAATATATAGATTTACAAAATAATAGTTTTTTTCAAAAATAAATTGATTTGTGTTTTTATAAAAAAATAAATTTATATAATTTTTATTATACTATTTTATTAATATTATTATATAATATAAATGAAATCTACAAAAATAATTATTGCCACAAATATAGACGAACAAGGTATTGAAAGAAATGATAATAGTGTAAAGGCAGGTAAATGTATATTTCCATTTAATTATTATGGTAAACCGAGAAATGAATGCGTAAAATCAAAAAAAGGAGAATGGTGTGCAACGGAAGTTGGTGATAATCTAAAATATAAAAAATTTGGTTATTGTAATAGTAAATCAAAAAATAATGAAAATATACAAATGAAAAAGACTAAAAAGATAAAAGCAGGATTAATTAATAAAAGAGGTTATACTTCAAGGAATAAAAAATTTATGGAAGGAGATTGTAATTTCCCTTTTAAATTTAGAAATAAAACTTATTATGAGAATTGTGTTCCTAGTGTAAAAGGAGATTGGTGTGCAATTGAGAAAGATGAAAACTTATTACCGATAAAATATGGCTATTGTATAAATGAAAAAGAAAATATTAACATCGATACTAAATATAATAATAAAATTAATTATTCTGATACGGAAACAGTTAAAATTAAAGCAGGGTTAATTAATAAAAGAGGATATAGAACTAAAAATAAAAAATTTAAAGAAGGAAGTTGTATTTTCCCATTTAAATATAAAAGAGGTATTTATTTAAATTCTTGCGTTGAAGACAATAACGGCGATTGGTGTGCAACTAATATTAATAAAAATTATTACCCAACTAAATATGGATATTGTATATACGATAAACCGAATGAAGTTAAACCAAATGAAGATAAACTCAATGAAGATAAACTCAATGAAGATAAACTCAATGAAGATAAACTCAATGAAGATAAACTCAATGAAGATAAAACTAAACAAGAGAAATTACATAATAAAGTTACCAATAATTTTGAAGAAAAAACTACGGTTTGTAATGTAAAAGTTGCACATATCCGACCAAGATATAATGATCTAAAAGAGTGGTGTGACAATACAGAGAATAATTTATATATCGGAAGAAAGGGTGTAGTATTTATAACAAGAGATGGAGTAAAGGAAAGATATCCAAAACATTCATCAAAATGGGCGAATCCTTTTAAAGTTGGTAAAGATTATACACGAGAAGAATCTTTAATAGAATATAAAAAATATATAGAAAAACAAATTGTAGAAGAATCATTAATATACAATATAAATGAATTGCGGAATAAAAATTTAGGTTGTTGGTGTACACCCGAAGCGTGTCACGGAGAAATATTATTGGATTTAATTAATAAAGAAAATCGCACCAATAGCGAAAATAATGTTAATAGCGAAAATAATGTTAATAGCGAAAATAATGTTAATAGCGAAAATAATGTTAATAGCGAAAATAATGTTAATAGTGAAAAACAAGTTAATAGTGAAAAACAAGTTAATAGTGAAAAACAAGTTAATAGTGAAAATAATAAATTGGATTTTAAAGAACTAATAATAAAAGAATTAAATATTTTAAAAAATATAAAAATGAAAGAAAAGGATACATTTCGAGCAATTGCGTATTCTAAAGCAATAAATGCAATCAAAGGAGTGGAAGGGAAAATAACTAGTATTGATGATATAAAAGGTTTAAAAAATATTGGTCCAAAAATAATAGAAAAGGCTAAGAATATAATAATTAATGGGAGATTGGATAAATTAAATGAATATCGCGAAGACCCAAAATTAAAGCGATATATGGAATTCAAAGATATATATGGTGTCGGAAATAAAATTGCTTATAAATTTGTATATGATTTAGATATAAAATCGTTAGAAGAATTATATGAAAGAAGGGAAGAATTAAAATTAAACGACAATATTCTTATAGGTTTAAAATATTACAAGGATTTATTAGAAAGAATACCAAGAAAAGAAATGAATATTCATAAAGAAATAATATTTGAAAAAGCAAATAAATTATTGAAAGGACACGATTATAGCATAGAAATGGTGGGGAGTTATAGAAGGAATTATGAAAGTTGTGGGGACATCGATATAATTATTACTGGTAAAAATAAAAAAATATTTGAAATATTAGTCAAAGGTCTCCAAGAATCTGGGTATTTAAAAGAGACTATGGCTTTCGGTGGACAAAATAAGAAATATATGGGAATATCGATATGTGAAAAATGTAAAGTTCATAGAAGAATAGATATGCTATTTACAACACCAGAAGAATATCCTTTTGCAATATTATATTTTACAGGTTCTGAAGATTTTAATGTAAAAATGAGAAAAATGGCAACTAAACAAGGTTATAAACTTAGTGAAAAAAATATTAAAAAACTTGGTAATCATAAATATTCTATGGTTGATTATAAATTTAAGTTAGAAAAAGATATTTTTGATTTTCTAAAAATAGATTATGTGGAACCCGAAAAAAGATTAGCATCTGCATTAAAAAAAAAAATTGATAATTAATTATAATAACTTAAAAAATTTTCAGTTAAAAATTATTTATTATAATAAATAATTTTTAATTTTATTCAGTGTAATATTGAACTAAAAATTATATACTAGCTTATTAATTTATTAATAATACAAAATATCAATTTACAAAATATCAATTTACAAAATATCAATTTACAAAATATCAATTTACAAAATATCAATTTACAAAATATCAATTTACAAAATATCAATTTACAAAATATCAATTTACAAAATATTAATATTAGTATTTTATTTATATTAGTATAAATATCAATAAATTAATATTATCATTTAACATAAAATTTTTTTGTTAAATATTTTAAATTATTATTAAATAATATATGGACAATAAAAAATATAATATAGCAGTATTGGGGGGTGGAATCGTCGGAGGGGGTGTAGTAGAATTATTATCAAATTACGAATATATTAATATAAAATATTTATTTGTAAAAAATATATATAACCGCAGAAATTTTATAATACCAAATAATACGGAAATTACAAGTAATGTCGATTTAATATTAAATGATAATGAAATAGATATTTATGTCGAAGTAATGAATGATATAAATACCGCATTGAATATCATTACGAACTTATTATGTAAAAATAAAAATGTAGTAACCGCAAATAAAAAATTAATTGCAGAAAATATAAAATATTTTGACCATATTATAAATACGAAAAAATGTAAATTATGTTTAGAAGGTTCTGTATGTGGAGGAATACCTATTATAAAATCGTTGTTGAGAGATATTAATTCGGATAAAATCAATTCAATAACCGGTATAATGAATGGTACTACCAATTATATACTAACTAAAATGAAAAAAGATAAAAAAAAATACGAAGAAGTACTAATTGAAACTCAAAAACTCGGTTATGCTGAAAGTAACCCATTTGTCGATATAAGTGGACAAGATGTAAGAAGTAAATTAATAATATTATCAAAATTAGCTTTTGGAATTGATATAGAATATGAATCTATACCAATAGTCGGAATAGATATAATAGATAATATTGATTTTGAATATTGTAGAAATATTAATTCAACTATAAAAATGATTGGATATGTTGAAGAAAATGATGAGGAAATAGTAATATTTATAACACCTTCAATTATAAGTGAATCGAATATAATATCAAAAATAGATGGCACAAATAACATAATAAATATTAGTTCAAATAATTTAGGCAATTCTTCATTTATTGGACAAGGTGCGGGAAGATATCCCACTGCACAATCTGTAGTTGCAGATATATTATCTATAATAAATAATAATTATATTTCTCCTTTTACAAAAAAATGCAATAAAACAATTATTACTAATTATACTTCAAAATTCTATATAAGATTTACTGTTAAAGAATCAACTAATATTATATGTAAAATATATAATATATGTGATGGTTATAATATTTTATTAAATTCGGTTGTTAATATGCCTCAAAATGAAGAAAACGAATCTAAAATATTTATAGTTATTACCGAAAAAACTAAGAAAAATAATATTACTAAAATTATAACTGATATAGTTAAATTGGGTTATTGTTTACAAGTGCCAATATTTCTTCCAATTATTGAAAATAGTTAATTATTTCAAAACTAAATTAATTCTTTTTATCTAAATCACAATATCCCCAATTAGTAAAATATTGGTCTTTATCTATTTTTGTAGCACACCACGGATTTGGTTTACCAATACAATCATAATTTAATAATTCCTTTTTATATTTTTTTTTGGATTTATCTTTAAATGGAAATATACATTTTCCTTCTTTTGTATCCAATCTTTTCACTCTACTTTTTTTACCGGTAGGAGTAATAAAATATTTTCTAGCATATATTTCTTTTATTATTGGTTTAATAATACTATTATCGGAAATTATATCAGGTATCTTTTTAGATTCCAATATTACTGTTTGATTTAATAATTTAATTTTATGTGTATATTTCCCAATACTATCGTTAAATGAACGCCGATATATAAATGAAAACTGATTAGTATATATATCTTTTTGTAGTTTATTTAATTTAGTAATACCGGTTATTTTTCTAAAAAATTCTTTAGTTCCAATTATTGGTTCATATATAATTTTTCCATTTTTATTATTTTCATTTAAAAATATATATCTATTTTTAACAACATCCTTATTTTCTCTATTATATTGACAAATAAATTCTACAATATTATTTTTTTCAGAAAAAATAACAAAAATTAATCTATATTTATGACTTACAACATAACTTATAATTTCAAAATAATATTTATTAAAATCTAATGATTTGTAAATTTCATCTTTTAACGATAATATATAGCTTTTATCAATATCATTACTGTTTGTTTGAACAATATTATCAATATTTGCTACCATACTATTTTTAAGATATGTATAATCAAAATTATTATCACTGTTATCAAAATCAGTATTTATAGCATTTAGTATATAACATATAACATTAAAATTAAACTCAATCGGGTTAATAGTTATATCTTCTGGGTATGAAATTAATAAATATTTATTTTCCAATATATTTTGAATGAATTTTGGTATATTATTCTTTTTGTATAATTTAATATTTTTTTGATTCAATAACATTTTTTTTGTTTCATCCTCAAAACTGTTAGTTATAAGGTGTATTTTTTTTCTATATCTTTCCAAACCTTCTTTATATAATTTTGTAACTCTTCCGTTTTTAAAATCATAATCAGTAAATATATATTCGTTGGTTCCAATATTTTTAATATTTTCAGGTATAACCGAAATATTATCATTCAGTATTTCATATCGTTTATGCTGATTTCTAATTAGCTCTTCTATAAATAAATTTAAATAATCATTTTTATCATGATATAGAGAATATTTACAATCCCCTTTATCTGTTTTACAATAAATTTGTTCATTACATTTATCTGGAGTATTAGTGAGTGTACTACAATTAACTCTTTTATATTTATTAAATAAATATATATTATTAAGTATTGATTCATCAAATTTAGATTCTTTAATAATTTTATCAATTATTTTCAAAATGATCGGTTCCAATATATTCCTTTTTTCATAAAATGTATATATGGAATTTTCCAATATTTCTGAAATTAAATGTACATAACTAGTTGATTCGTAAATAGTTTCATTATCATTATTATAATTATTTAAACCGGTATTTTCTTTATTAAAGCCATTTATCTGGTTATTTTTATCATTTGAATTAATATTCTCATTATTTTTACCAATATTGTCATTATTTGAATTAATATTCTCATTATTTGAATTAATATTCTCATTATTTGAATTAATATTCTCATTATTTTTACCAATATTGTCATTATTTTTACCAATATTGTCATTATTTGAATCAATATTGTCATTATTTGAATCAATATTCTCATTATTTGAATCAATATTCTCATAAATTAAATTATTTAAAACATTGCTTTCGGGTTTATTTAAAAATTTACTAATCTGATATTTAAACATTATGTAAGATTCTTCATTAAATAATTCTTTGTTTAAATTATAAAACATATCATTTATCTTGATTTTATCAATAAATATATTGTCATTTAATTCGTATATATTATTTGAAGAATCGCTATCCACTATATTATATTTACTAAATTTCTTACTATATTTACTAGATTTCAGTGGTAATATAAAATTATTAGTAAGTTCTATACCATTAATATTTTTATTTGAATCCACTATTATTGATTTAATAATATCATATTTTGGTTTTGATTTTGATTTTGATTTTGATTTTGATTTTAATATAACTGGATTTTTGATTTTGATTTTTTTAATTTTTATTTGCAAATAACTATCAAATATATTTTGGAAGTTTTCTATAAATTCATCAATAGTATTCAGATTACTAATCATATTTGTACCAGAAATAATAGAATAACTATAATTTTTTAATAAATTACAATCTAATGCGGAAGGCGAAACTGGAATAAATGTATTATTTTCTGTTATAATTAATATAACTTTAAAGTAATTATCAATAACTACATTTTTGATATGAAATCCCGGATCTAATCTTTTAAGAAAATATACATATTCTTCAAGTGGCATAAACCCACTAATATATTTTTGGACTTCGCATTTAACCCGAAACATAGTACTAACTTTATTAATAATATTAGTAGAATCACCTTTCATTATTTCAAATATGGGCATAATTTTAGTAATATCGTTTTTATCTTTTATACGTTCCAATTTTACTATAGGTTCAAAATGATCATTTTTTTTTAATATAAAACAATAATAATTTGTACCACCACTTAGTGTTATATAATCATCTAAATTATAATTATTCGGGCATAATAAATATGGTTTTGAATCGGTATCATATTTATCAATATCGAAAATAAATATATTTAAACCTTTATTAAAAATAAAATTTGTAGACGAGAATAATACCCAAAAATCATTGTAATTTAATGAACTATTTGGAGACATTATATAATTTATAAAATTTTCAAAAGAATTTTTTAAATAAAATAATAAATATATATTTTTAACTTCCGAATTAATTATACTTAGATCTATTTGACTAAATTTCTTTTTATAATCTACATTAAAAAGTTTTATTAAATTATCATATTTTTGTAACCATTTAATTAAATCGTTATAATTATATTCGGATAAAATTAAACTGATATCTATAATATCTTCAGATGTATCGAACAGTGTCACTAATTCTCCTTTATTAATTGACATAAATTTACATGGGTCAAGATTATCAACTAATAATTGTAAAAAATCATTATCACTTTGAATTTTTTTATATTTACTTGTAGAAGTGATTTCTAAATACTTATTATATATCTCTTTAAATGCAAAAATAAATGATTTATTTGATTCCATTGTACCTTGTCTTAAATAATAAAAAGAATTTGGTGCTATTTTATTATCCTTAATATAATCGTCGTTATTTTCAAATAATTTATTTAATATTTTTGGCATAAATCCAATTCGATCTTTATCTAATTCTTTATCGGCATTCAGTATATAATAATCAAATTTTTTTTCACTTTCTTCGCTTTTAATATCTATTTTCTCACAGTGAATAACTTTCGCTTTATTTTTATTTTCTTTCTTAAGATAAGATAAATAATTTTTATTACCACAACAAGGTAAGCAAACACTATCACTTTCAATATAATATGGGTATGTTGGATGTTTTTGTACTTTTTTAACTAATAATGATTCATTATCCTTTCTATTTTTAATTTTTTCAATTTCTTTTTTATCACAAATTGGGCATTTAAATTTATTGTCAGTATCAAATAGTATTGGATTTGAAGATATACTTAATTCGCATTCAATGCACCATATATCTGGACATATATAATATAAATTATATTCACCATATTTTAAAACATTATTATATGATTTTAAAGGTAAATTTGAATTATCTAAAATTTTTATAATATTATTTATTTTTTCGATAGATTCGTTTCTGTTTTTTGTAAAGATTGTTCGTTTTTTCCCATGAATATTGATATCATATTTTTCAAGTTTAATTATATCTGTAATTTCTATAAGTTTAAAATGTAATATTTGAAAATTATAAATAATTAAACCAATAGATATATTAGTAGTATTCTTTCCATAGAAGCTTAGTAAATTATTTATAACATTAATATAATCTATTTTAAAAGTGTTAACTAGATCGGTAAAATCTTTTTCAAGAATTAAATCATTTAAATTACCTATTATATTATCTACTTTATTCTTTTCATATTTTAATGATAAATCCAAATCGTTAATATTTATGTTTTCGAATTCTTCTTCAGTAAGTACTATAGGTTGTTTCAATTGGGCACTTTGACATTTTCTGGTATATTCATCAGAAAATAATACATTATCGTAATTACTCAACCTATTGCTAAAATATCTACTACAATCGTAACTTTTTCTATTTTTATTTATGCTACATCCTATATTTTTTTTTACAAATTTTTTTTTTATTATTATGTTTTTTTCAGAATCATTGTTGCCAACATTATTATCCATATTTGGTTTTTCTTCAATTTGAAGAGATTTATCATTTTTCAGAACATTATTATTTAAATCATTGTCACTTTCACTTAACAAGTTATTAAGATCTATATTTAAATCAATTTCAGTATTAAATTTTAATTCATTTTTAATGTCTTCTTTTTTATCTTCTTGAATTATATCCGCCTCTTGTATTATATTATCTACATTTTTAATACCAACTTCTTCGGTAATATCTAAATTACCATTCAATATTTCTAATATATTATTTGTTAAAAATAATACATTTGGTATATTTTTTTCAAAATTTATACCAGTTATAATAAATTTGTATTTGAATACGTCAATTCTGTTACTTATATCTAGTATCTTTATATCTATTCCTGGGTTATTTTTAAATAAATATTTTGACCCTTTATGCGTAAGTTGATGTTCAATTCTTACATTTTCTAACCATGTATCATACTCATTAATTGCTTGCTGTTGAGTTTTAATATAGTCAAATGTTTTTTCAATATAGTTTATTATATCATTGGGTTTTTCACCATTATTGGATAACTCAGTTATAAGACTTGCGACTTCATTCATACTATAAAAATAATTTATTCTTTTGTATTTAAGATTATATAACAGGTTTTTTCTTTTATCGATATCTAAATTATTTATAAAGTATTTTAAAAGATTAGTATTCCTAGTAAAATCATCATTATCTATTGAAATATCAAATTCATTTGAAATTAAATATATACCCAAATTTGTTATTTTAATATTAAAAAAATTAACTAAATCTGGTAATATTATTTTTTTATTATTTTTTGAAAATTTAATATTATTTATTTTTTCAATTATTGATGATATATTCTCTAATTCAGAATATATCGTATTAAAATTACTATTCATATTTTCACCGAAAGTAGCGATTATTTCTAATCTGCCATCAGGAAATATATTCAATGTTAAGTAATCTTTTATAATAAAACCATCATTTGTATATTCTACTTCATCATTTACTTTTGATATTTTAAAAGTTAAATAATCCGGTTTCGTAGTAGTTTTCCATTTTTGTGTTTCGCTATTATAAATTATATTATCCTTCCATGTTTTAATAGTTTTTTCACTTATAAATGGATTACCAGTTTTCTTTCGTTCGATACCATTTTTATATATTTTAAAATAGGTTACTAAACTGTCCTTTGGTTTATATTTAATAAATGGTATATCATAATTCGTTTCAAATAAATTAAATATTTCTTGTAAATCTATAAAATTATCTGGATTACCTGGATAATTTATATGAATAACTGCTTCTTTTAAACCAAATTCCGATACAGATTTCCCCTTTTCTATATTAAAATAGTAATTAAATAATTCTTTACTATCTATAATTAATCTTTTTAATTTATCAAATTTTTTTTCATTATATTTATCATCTGTTTTTAATGAATAATCTTCTTTTTTTATTTTTATTAATTTTGTCCAATATTTTTTATCAATCGAATACCAATATTTTTTAATAAAATTATCATATATTTTATGATGATTTAATAAATCTTCGTGATTTTTTCGAATTATATCTAAGGTGTCATATACATAATTTAAATTTATTATATTTTCTTTTATTTCTCCATAACTTTCTAATATTTTAGTGCTTTCGGAAAATATCTTATATTCATGAAAATCATTATCAATAATTTCATTATCCGAATTTAATAGTGTAATAATATTTGGGTTATAAAAAACACATTGGTTATTACGTTTAAATTGAATACCCAAAGTTTTTTGATTATTTGACAGTATATGTTTAACATCATTCTTAAAATAGTATATGAAATCATTATAATATATTTTTTCATCGAATGTAGAATCTATATTAGTTAAATCAATATCATAATTATTTATATTTTTCAAATAATCAATAAGTTCTGTTTTCAAAACATATCTATTTTTTTTTAAATTCGTAAATATATTATCTATAAATTCCAAATTGATATCATTATATGTATCTACCCACAAATGTTGACTTAATGCGGAAATATATTCATCATCATTCGAGAGATAACACTCTATTTTATTTTTAATAGATGTAATCGTATCGTCTGAATATATAGTATCATTAATTAATACAGTATTGGTATTTTTTAAAAATAAAAAAATCCTATCATAATCTTTTTTCAGATTTGATTTTAATATTTTTATCTCGTGGGTTGTTTCATTATTTTTTAAACATTTGTTACATATATCAATAATGTCGTCATTTAAATGACCGATAAACAAATAATACTTAAATTCCGTATTAGAAATGTATCGTTTTACAGAATATATACTTAATTTTATATTTAAAGTCAATAAATCGTTTTTTTTTTCCATTATAATTATTATATTTATTAGATATTTATATTAATTTATTTACTATTAATAATTTGTTATAATTAAGTATATTATTATATTTATTCAGGAATATGAAGGATTCGTATTTATCTAAATCGTTATTTAAAAAATTTATAAAAAATTTTGAAATTCTATTATAAAATAAATCTAAATTATTATAATTGTATTCCAAATTTCTCCAAATCTTGAAATTTAAAATTAGTTTTTCCAGTTTTGATATAATCTTTTTTAAATTATCTAAAGATATACTGAAAAAACTACATTGGCATTTTAAAGGTTTATTAACACAACCCCGCGTATAATACTCACTGTTATTTATTTCGTATATTTTTAAATTACTAATAGTATTTAATTCATTTTTATTTTTACAATTACAATTACATATCTTAAAATTATCTAATATCTTAAATAAAATTTTTTTTATAAAATCTTCATTTTCAAAGAATTTATAAAATGCACATTTTATTTCATTAATACAAATTCTATTTATAAGTGAATATTGTGAAGATAAAATATATATTTTACTTAATTTATTTATAAAATAATAATTATTACCATTATTATCAACCATATTTTTATTCCACATTATAAAAATACCATTATCTGAATTGTTATAACCATATTTATTATTTAATTTTAAATAATTACTAATTTTATTATCGCACATTATTTTATGATAATAGAATTATTTTTATATTGAATATTAAATTGATATTTATTGATTATAATAACTTATTATTGCGTGTATTTGGATAAACCGTAAGTTATATACTATTGTAAAAAATTATTTTTAGTGTATCTCCACATTGTTTATTTTTCCAAAAATCATCTCACTCGGTTCGATGTATATTATTCAACTATATATATTACAAATATTGTAATTAAGTAATATGGTTTAACACGAATATGCCGGAGGTTGTACAATAGTTATTATATCTGTATGATCTTTATTGATATTCAGTATATAGGGTGGGGGATAATCAATATTCAATATATATGATTGGGGTTGTTCTAAAGAAACAACATTATTATTAATACAAAAATCATTTTTATAAATAGTATAAATTAATAAAACTAAAATTAGTAATATTAATAAACAAATAACACCAAAATGAATAATGTATTCGACTGACATATAATATTCATTTTGGTGTTATTTGATAATAATATTCAAATTTTTAAATCCCTACTTTTTAAATATTAATAGGTATCAATCAACCAGTGTTATTATTACTATTAATTATTGGTACTATTAATTATTGGTACTATTAATTATTGGTACTATTAATTATTGATACTGTCTTCATTTAGTACTGTCTTCATTTGTACTTTCCTCATCTGTACTTTCCTCATTTGTACTTTCCTCATCTGTACTTTCCTCATTTGTACTTTCCTCATTTGTACTTTCCTCATTTGTACTTTCCTCATTTGTAGTTATTTCATTTGTAGTTATTTCATTTGTAGTTATTTCATTTGTAGTTATTTCATTTATATTGTCTTCTGGTTTATGAGGTTGTTCCTGATATTTTTGAGATTTATAATTATCTTTATTTCTAAAAATTTTTTCGGTATCATTTGTATAATGAGTATCTTTCGAATCATTTACTTTATTTGAATTACAAATATCGCCAATATTGTATCTATCCAATTTTTTATTTAAATTTTTACACAATGGGTTCATCCGTAAATTTTCAAAATAATAAATATCTTTTTCATTTGTCATATCTATAATACCGTAGTTTTTACAAAAAAATCTACTTTTACACATAAATATCAAAAATATAATAATACCTATAATAAAATTGAAGAAAAATGATAACAATTTGGCAGGAATATTAAAGTTAAATGGTGTTACTAATTTGGGCGTCGGTATTGTTTTTCCAATATCTAAATTTGGAAAATTCTTATAAAGACATACTAATAATAAACCGATTAAAATGTAATTATTAATATTATTTATCTTATTTATTTTTGGAACAGTATTCGTCATTTACTTATTATAATTATAATAAATATATTAAATATAATTTTAAAAACATAGTAAATTTATTAGATTTTTAAAAACAAATTTAAATTTAAATTTAAATTATTTTTAAAATTTTTTTATTAATTAATCATTATTCAAAAAAATATTTTTATTAAGTACCAACGGTACATCTCCACAATGAATAAGAATAGTATCTTTATTTAAATTTATATTTTCAACATTATACTTATTTTCTGAGAAAATACTATTATATATACTTTCAAATTTCGTAAATTTAATACCCATATTATTCAATAATTTTAAATACTCTTTAAATTTTAAATACTGTTTAAATTTTAAATACTCTTTAGATTATATATAATATTTTTCATTAATTGGACATTTTCAAATGTCAGTTAGTTTAAGTAATTAAGTATAATAATGATAATAATTATTAATTATTATGAAATATATTAATTTTTACCAATATCATCAATATACTTAACGCCAATATAAACGTTAAAAAGAAAATAATTGAAGTAGTTAATATATATGGATATAATTTTGTAAATGTATATTCAATTAAAGGGTCAATAATCTCACTTTTAATTCTATCAAAATTTTCTTCTTTTTTGCATTCAATTAAAACTTTAGTTAATATTTGTGCTGTAATTTCTTTTAAAGACATTTAAAATATAATTTTATATTTATTTTTTAATTAAAACATAAATATAAAATTAAAATTATTTAAATATTTAAGATTATTAAATATAACAGTATAAAAATATAAAAATGATAGATTATTTAGTATATAATGGCGATAACCTGATATTTAATGAAATAAATGAAGAAATTGTCTCAATAATGTATAATAATGATGGCGATATACAGCAATTAATTTTCAAAACACCAATAATGAGAGTTCCATTTGGTATAGAAGAAAATTACAATAATTTAATCTTAAAAGTTGAATTTTCAGATTATAAAGAAAATATAATTATGGAGAAATTTTATGAATTTATTAGAAATTTAGAGAATGATATAAATAAATATTTAATTAATAAAAATTCGGAATTATATAGTCAGTTAAGAATTAATAAATACGATCCTTTATTAAGTTTAAAGATTTTAAAATCTAAAAATCAAATATTAACTGAATTTTATAATAATAGTGGACTTTTAATATATTCCGATATTAAAAAGAATAATAAAATTATTTGTAATATATTAATTGATAATATTTGGAAAAATAAAAACAATTATACCGCAAAATTTAAAGTAAAAAAAATATTAAAGTACGATTGCGTTTAATAATAAATTACGAAATATTATATTATAATATATAATGAACCCTAAAGTATTAAATTATTTGGATTTAGACCCACAAAATATTGTATATTCCGAAAATCCTATAAAACAAAGAGGTGGATATTATTTTACACAAATGTTATATAATAAGGATTCAATGAATAATAAAATAATAATTCAGACACCTAGTGTGAGTTTATCAAATTTATCAATAAGTGATAATCGTTCATATTTAGAACTAGTTATTGAAAATGATAGTGAAAATTTTTTTAGAATATTAGAGAAATTGGATAATATAACTATTGATACAGCAACGAATCATTCAAAAGAATGGTTTAATCAAGAATACCCACACGATGTTATAGAAGATTTTTATCAAAATCAAATAACTTTATCAAAAAAAAAAATTCCAATCTTTAAAATAAGAATACCCATGTCTAAGGGAACAATAATGTCAAAATTTTTTGATGAAAATAGAAATGAAATAAAAGCAACTGAACTTAATTCTGAAGATTCTGTAAAATGCATAATTGAATTAATGGGTATCCGATTTTTAAAACAGAAATTTTTATGTGATTGGAATTTAGTTCAATTAAGAAAAAATTCTAAACTCGATTTCAAAGATTGTTTAATAGAAGATTTACCTGATGATTTAAATGAAATAGAACCATTCCCAGAAGATATAAAACACGAATATACTGAACAAGATATTGATAATTTAATTAGAAATGAAAAAATTAAAATAGAATTACAAAATTATCGAAATGAAAGACTTCAATTAAAACATAATGAATATCAGAGAATTAAGAAAGATGTAGATCAGGCAACATCATTTGCGGAAGAAAAGAAAAAAGAATTAAATGACATTGAACGAAAACTCCGACTAATGGAAGACGGTAACTATAGTAGTGAAGAAGAGGATGAAGAAGATGCAAATAATAAACAAAATTTAGAAGAAAATAATATTAAAAGTGTTCAAGATGAGATAAATATTGATGATGCAACACAAAGTGTTGAAACGATTAACCAAAATGGAATTGTCTCTTATAATAATGTTGACGAGAATGAAAAAATTTATGATAATGATAATGATAATGATAATGATAATGATAATGATAATGATAATGATAATGATAATGATAATGATAATGATAATGATAATGATAATGATAATGATAATGATAATGATAATGATAATGATAATGATAATGATAGTGATTATAATGAAGAATTGGGTGATTTGGAAAATATTATAAATAGTTCAAATGAAGATGATTTTGACGAAGATATAGATATATCTCTATTAGAAGATTTAAATGAGGAAAATATTAATATTCAAGAATTATAATTTATAAATATAAATAAAAAAGAATAAATTATAATATATAATATTATATAATGATACAAATTGTATTAATTTTAATACTAATAATAATGTTTATTCTAATATGTGCATGGTCGAACCCTTATTTAATATTTTATAATAAACCGGAAATTAATAAATTTTTATCTAAGAAGTTTTTATTAAAAGAATATTCCATAAATAATGTTAAATTCCCAGCAGTTATAAAACCAAAACTTGGTTCTCAAGGGAAAGATGTAAAATATTTAGAGAATATCGAAGATTTAAATAAGTATTTAAAAAAACATGGATTAAATAATAGTTTTATTCAGGAATATTATGGGAAAAAAGAAGCTGGCGTATTTTATTATAAGGACCCTTTTACTAAAAAAATACAAATAACTACGGTATTGAAAGATAATTCAAAATGGCCATCAAGATGTGGAAATATTTATTTTAAAAAAGATATACCCTTATGTAAAAGAATAAAAACATCAAAAAAACTTAGAGATGCTATTATAAATATATCTGTAAAAATACCAGGGTTTAATACAGGGAGATATGATATTCGATATAATTCAGACCAAGATTTAACAAATGGAAATTTCAAAATAATAGAATTAAACCATCTTTCTCCAGGAGATGGAGATACTTTCAAAGATATTAACTATACAAAATGGTCAAAATTTATAGTAAATAAAATAAAAATGGCGGTGTATAATATTTTATCTTTAAAATATTTTTAAATGTTGAGATTTATTTATATTTTAGAAAAAGCATCATTATCATGTATTTTTTTACAAATCTTTTTAAGTTTCTGTGAACATTTACTAGGAGTATCATATTTAAAATTTATAACTGAATCATTTACAGTAGTTAAAATAAATTGATTTTCACCATATGCCCATGATTTTATTTGATAATACGTATATGTATAGTAGATTTTATAAGAATCTTTAATACATATATAATCCGGGTAATATTTTAATTTACAATATATATTAATCATTTTTTTATTATCATTATTATCTTTATAATAACTTAAATATATATCATTAAAAGAATATAATGATTTATTTTTTTTTTGTTTATTATTTAATAAACTAATATTTTCTATTTTTTCGTCATTATCATATATATTATCAATTAAAACATTAGATTCATTTATATTTCCTAAACTATTACTTTCGAAATTACCCATTTATATATTAATAAAATATAAAGTTTTATGAAAATAACCATATAAATGATATGTAGTATTTGTTTAGAAGATATTAAATTTTTATATTTTAAAAACGACTGTAATTGTAAAATTTATTATCATCTAAATTGTATAGAAGAATTATATATATATAGAAAAAAATGTATAATATGCAATAAAAAATTTAATAAAAGATTTAATAATTTAATAAGGAAAAAGAAAAAAGTTTATGAATTATTTGTATATATTTTTATTATATTAGTAATAGTTATATATTATATTAGTAATATATTTGTAATATATTTGTAATATATTTGTAATATATTTATATAAAAATTTGATATATTTAATAAATACCATTATATATAGTTATTATATTATGGGGTCAATAATATGTGTTAAATGTAAAGTACCAGCAGAATATTACTTAGGAAGAGACCCAGGAAATTCATGCAGTGTTCATGAAACCAATTGTTATTGTAGAAATAAAAGTAATTGTTTTCATAAATTTGAATTTGTTAATTATATAACACAATATAAGAATCATCATAAAAAAGACAATAATTAAATTTTAAGATATGAAGAAAGATAAATCTTAATTTAAATATTTAAAGTTGGATAATCTATAATTAATTTATTAAAAATTTTAGTAAACGCTGTTTTATTTTTACATGTGTATATTTTTTTATAATCTATATCTGTTTTACATATTTTTAATAATTTATGCAAATAATCTATATTTAAATTATTATTAATAAGTAATTTTATACCAAACTCATTATTATTATTAAAAATATTATTAATTATTGAAATTATAATCTGTATAATTATAATTCTATTACATTTTATATTGGGCAATAGATTTATAATATCTTTATACGAAGAAAATTGTTGCGATGATTTGGTTAATAATGTTGAATAATTATAATTATTAATAGAACTATTAAATTTATTTAGATAATACGAAGGATATACACATTTATTTACACCATTTTCTAAATATAACCCCCAATTTTGATCACCGTATATATTTTTATCAATTTTATCTCCCAATGATAAACAATCCAATATATTTGAATATGATTCGATCTTAGATTTATTATCTATTTTATTATTTTTAGAATCAAATATGTGTTGAATAGAATTTTCATGGATAATAAGAGGTATTATATTTTTATCAATAGTATAAATTTTCAAACAATTTTTACAATCTATATAATTATTAAAAATTTTATCCAACGATTCATTTAATGAATAATCTATATCTTTAATATCATACAATGATAAACTATCACTATTTATAACTAAATCATTTTTAGAACTTCTATGCATTTCTTGTAGAATACCCAATACTCTCCTATAATCAAATTGTGATTTATTAATAATAATATTTATAGTTTCTGTATCAATTTCTAAACCTTCTTTAATGGAAATATCTATAATTAATTTTTTCATATCATTAAATGACGGTTTTTCAAAATATATAGTTTCACAATGTTTTTTCAAATCATTTATTTTTTTTTCATTATTTTTATTACTAATACATATAAATGGATTAATATGTGGTAATGTATTCATTTCATTTTTTTTTCTTCTACCCTTTTTTTTATTTGGACAGATTATTGATATAAATTCCGTTATACCTCCTCTATCTCCCGAAATCATACCATCAATTTCATCCATTATTATTGCCTTTATTCTATTTTTTTTTTCAATTAACATGTTAATATTACTAGAAGTCAAAATTTTAGATAATTTTTCTCTTATATTTTTCTGCGCTCTAATATCACTTGCATTAAATTCCAATGTATCGTACCCAAAATTATTTAAAATACATTTCGCAGTAGTTGTTTTACCTATTCCGGGAGGACCAATTATAAGTAACGCCGGTTTTGTATTATTTGTTTTAGATTTAAAATTATTTAACCAATCTTTAATTTTTTTCATATTATTATAATTTCCATATATAGAGTTAAGAGTAATAGGTCGATATTTCTCAACCCATAACTGCGTTTCAATTGTAACTGGTTTATTAATTGATTTACTTATGTTAAGAAATGAATCCATTTATTGATTAATTAAATAAATTAATATAATTTAATATTCAAATTTTTAATTTTAATTCTAATATTTATCTTTCTAATCATCAAGTTCTTCAGTATATCCACATTTTTCCCAAGGAATATTGTTTTTTACACTCCACTCACAGTCCTCTATATGTGAGTCCGGACTCGGATCATCGACTAGTTCTTTACTGGTATGATTTCCAATTTTATATGTATTCATACACACATTGTCATTTTGTTTTGTCCACTGATCTGGACAACTTGTCCATATTGATTTAGGAACATCTGTTACATAATCTCTCCAATTTTTGTATGTACGATACCTCGTATAGATATAAAAAAAAATTAATATAATACATACTACCATAACAATTGATGCTTGCCAAGTTAAATTCGTGAAAAAATCTTTAACATCTTTAAAATTCATAATATATATATAATTAAATATTTTAATTATATAAATATTTAATTATATAAAAGTATTTAAATTATACCAATAAAAAATATTTAAGAAGAAATGTATTATTTTCTAAAAAAATTATATAATAAATTTTTCCAAATTCAAGGATTTTGTTCCAGCGTTTGACATATACATTCCATATTCTAATGGAATAACATTTTTATCTAGATTATTTACAAAACCAACATATTGTTTTATTTGTGTTATAATTTCGTTTATACACCAATCACAAACTAATTTATTTAGTTCTCTAATTTGTTGAGTTATATTATTGTCATTATTTTTAGAATATTGAAGAAATGTTGATCGCATAACAATTATCAATTCTTCTTCGGATTGATTACCAATTATATTTTTTTTATCAGTTTGTAACCAAACATTTTTCCGAATATTATTTTGGATTATTTGAATATTTTCCTTCGAAAAGAAACTTTGATTTAATGAATTTTTGATTTGGTCTGTTAAATTACCATAAGTATTACTATCATTTGATGTAAAATGTGAGTTATTATTATTTGTTATATTATTTGAAATATTTAATTTTTGATAATTGTAATTCATTTATTTATAACTATTATTATTATTTTTAAATTTATTTTATTATTGAATTATTGTTTATTAATATATTCCTATTTTTTTCAATTTCAGTTATTTTAAAAGATAAACTATTTTGTAAGTCTTGATTTATAATACTTCCTATACATTGTTTTTTAATTATATTATCTAATTTTGTTTTATCGTTCATATATAAATTATCAATCTTTAATTTATCACTTTCTTTATAATATTCTATATAATTAATTTTATCATTAAAATTTCTTCTTAAAATATTCTCTACAGAATATTTTATTTCACTATCACTTGCTATATTATTAAACCAATTTGGAATAAATAAATCATAATTGGTATCTAATTCTAATGGACAATTAATATATATACTATTATATATATGGTTACTATTTGGGTTATCAATAGTGGTATTTTTGTAATTACATAAAGATACCTTTATTATTTCGTGACCTTCACCTCTTTCTATAAATTTTTTAAAAAATATAATATTATCATTTCGAGTAGTTGTAAATAATTTTAAATTTTTAATATTAATTATATTACCTATTTTGAAATCAGAATTTTTAAAATATTCATCCAATACTAAACGAATATATTTAGTAGAGTTATAGGTTGTAACTTCTTGTTCAAAATTAAAATTAATATTTAAAGTATTTGTTAATAATCCATCACATATATTTAACTTCAACTGGTATTCTTGACCAGTATCTATATTATCTTGTAATTTAATAATATTATTTTTCAATATAAAAAATTTACTATTTTCCCCATATATATCAGATATATCATAATTTAAACTATCTGAAGAAGTGTCTAAGTCAGATGTTAATATTTCGTATACCGTATCTCCTATTTTTATATTTTTATCTAATGTAACATTTGAACCAGATATAATTATAGGTCCATTATCGTTAATATTTCGTATATTTACTTCTATATTTTTACTATCATGTATGTCATCTACACTTACATTAAGTATTATATTATAATTATTCTTAGTTTCATAGTCCGGAGAATCGTTAATAAATATTTCATTTCCATTTATAAAAAAAAGATCTTTATCTGGTCCCATTAAAGTATATTCTGGAGTATATTCTTGAGTTAATTCTTCATTAATTAGATCTATTACATATATTGAGTTATTATTATCATAATTTTCGTCAATTTCAATATTGGAACCAGATTGTATTATTTTTGGCTCAGATATAGGGTTTATATTAATTGTAATATTTTTACTATCAGATTCATTGTCGCAAGTAACACTTACAGTTAAATCATATATAGGTTTATTAACATAATCCAGTTGAGTATTTAATTTAATATAATTATCTTCTAATTTAAAATATCCAACATCATTTCCATCAATATTATATGTTTTATTTAAATGACTATAACTATTATGTAAGATTATTTCATATATAATCTCGTCATTTGTTAAATTTTCATTAATATATATTTCAGAAGCAGATATTATCATTTCTTCCAAATAGGTATCATTGCCAATATATTTAAATATGTTAGGTATACTCATATACCCATTATTAAAACTATATATACTTAAATCGCCAAAATTTCCTATAACTTTTATATCTACATTTCCGTAAAAAAAATTATAAAAACCATTTAATTCATATTGAGATGGGAATTTTATTTCTTTTACTAAAAGATTTAAATTAATTGTTTCTGGTTCATAGTAATTGAATGCATTTTGATAATAGAATTGATCGTTCGTTATACCGTTATCTAATTTAAAAAGTATTTTAGAGTTCTCAATTATATTCGTTAGTTCCATTTCTCTTCTCACATCATCTTCAAGCCAGAAAAGTTTAAATATATAATTTTCAGTTAATGAATTTTGTAATCTAAATTCATATGTTTTACCTAACATAAAATAATAATTTTCAATATTTATCACTTTTCCATCTATACTAAAATTGAAATAGGGTTTATATTCATTACCTCCACTCAATTCTATAACTATTGGGTTACTAGCATAATCTTCACAATTATATGTAAAATAATTTTTAACTCGATTATTAAGTATTGCAATTGGGAATTCTTGAGGAATATTAATTAATTTATAATTACCATTATCCAATTCATATTTTCGAAATTTGTTAAATATTTTTTCATTATTAAAAAAATATTTATAACTATTTTTAATTAATTTAACATTTACAATGGATATCGGATTTAAACTAATTTCGTCAGTACCAGTATTATAAATTTCTTCAACTTCTTGATAATCCAATGTATCAGTTATATCTATTTTATTTATTTTAATACCATCATATGAATCTGATATAATATTACCGTGTGTATCTGTAAATTTAAAAGTCATTTTTTTTAGAGAGGATAATGGTGTAGGATTGAAATTTTTAATACCACCCGTAATTGGTAAATATCTAATATAATTATAGTTTGGGTCATTTTTATTATAATCTGGTCTTAAAACTGCAAAAATATTTGATATATTACTCTGGGTAGTTTTAATATTTGTATCAAATTCTTCTATACATAATAGTATATATGGATATTTTATATAATTTTTAAAAATATTATTATTAGATGTACTAGAATGTTTTTTATATTTCGGTTCATTTATAATTGGTAATAAGACTTCTATTAATTCTATTGAAATTACATTTTTAAAATTATAATTACAATACATATTCAATGAACCATAATAATCTTTATTAAAATAATTATAATCTACAATATTACCGAAATTTTCGTTACCATTGTTATTGTTGAATGGATTAAAATATCTATTATTAAAAGTAAAGCCCACATTATTAAATATTTTAACACCAGTATTATCAGATGGAATATATTTAGAATTTTCATAAATCGGTTCTTTTATTTTTTCAATACTAGCATCAGAATTTGAAAAATAAATAGAATAATTAAATCTTTTTTTTTGACTAATACACCAGTCACGGTCTTTACTATTTATTATTAAAAAATCTTGTTTTTTAGCTATTTCTTCAAATTTACTAGTGTTATTTGAAATTAAATCACTCGGATTATTATCAATGTTTTCGATATATTTATCATTTTTATGATTTATTATATTATTAGTTTCATTATCTAAAGGAGTATAATTACCTAAATTTACTTTTGAACTATTACTGTCTATAAGATCAACAACCTCACTATAATTTTTATTAGATTTCAAATAATTATAATAATCTTTTTCTTCGTTTGTTTTAATATCTAATAGATTTTCTAAATATTCGTCACTATAATTAATATTATTATTCATTATTAAAATAAATTAATATATTCTTTATATAAAATAATCTATGTTATTAATAAATGGTTTTAAATTTTATTAAAAAATCAGATAAAGAAACAAAAATAACAATGTATCTTAACGCATTTGTTGTTTTTATGGTATTTAAGATATTGGCTTTTTATATATTTAATAAAAATAAGTTTAAATCTGAAATTAATATTTCAAACTTATATATATTTTTTAATCCAGAATTATTCAATAAAAAAATAATGAAAAATAAAGATACTTTGAAATTATATAATAATTTATTTAAATTGAAAAAACAAGTAGGAGGTTGTGCTCAATATAGTGGTTTCTGTGGAGGTACAAATTTCGAAAGTCAATGTTGTGATACAAATAGTAAACCTAACTGTACTGGAGGTGGTAAAAAAACGATGAAGGGTGGTTGTGCTCAATATAGTGGTTTCTGTGGAGGTACAAATTTCGAAAGTCAATGTTGTGATACAAATAGTAAACCTAACTGTACTGGAGGTGGTAAAAAAACGATGAAAGGTTCAGGAACAGGTGCATTGGACCAATTATATTCTAATATGAAAACACCAAATATAAAACAATTAGAAAAATATAATAAAGATATTGTAAAAGGTTTAGAAAATAGTTGTGCTAAAGGTGGAGGATTGGGTTCATATACTCAAATGGCTGCAAATTCTACTGAAACTTTAACTCCGCGAGGAATATTAGATGGCGCATTTGATATAATGAATAAATTATCATCAAATGAACCAACATTGAAATGGGCGACATCTTTCAATGATGGCAAAGAAATGTCAGAATATATAAAAAAATCAACTATAAATTATACTGATAATATTCGGGACAAATTGCAAATTGGTGGGTCGTGTGTAGAAATAATTAATTCAGAAAATGTTAAAAAATTGGTAAATATTATTTTGAATGAATATAAGATTAAAATACATGATACAGCATTAAATGTATTAATAGATTTGATAAATTATATGGCATTAATTTATGAAGAAAATTTAAAAATTAAAATTAGTAGTTTAAGAAAATCTGAACTACTCGTAGAAATAAAGAATAAAAAATCTAAAAGTAAAAAAGATAAAGGTAACGATAAAAAAAGTAAAAAAGATAAAGGTAAAGATAAAGGTAAAGACAAAAAAAGTAAAAATAAAAAAATAAAAAGTAACAATAAAGGTGTTAAAAATAAAATTAATAAAAGATAATTTCAAAATTTATAAATATATTAATTTGTAAAAAAATTAAAGTTTCAGGTATTTTTATTTATTTTTTTTTCTATAAATAGACAAATAAATGGAAGAATTTGAATCTCAATGTCAATCTCAAATCGCAATACATAATGATTTTAATGTTCAATGTAATAACTTTAAACAATTTAATAGTCAATTAAAAAATAACCATAAAATTTTAGTAAAAACAATTGAATCATATACAGTATATGAACAATTGGAAGTAGATAAGGCAATTAATAAATTAAATCAAAAAATACAATTAATAATGAATAATAAAAAAATGAAAGAATTTCAAAATATAAATAATAAATTACAAAAAACAATGTATACATCTCTTCAAAAAGTAGTTATTATTTTTGAAAAATTTAGAAAAAAAACTATTGAAAGAAAAGATTTAACTTCTGATGAAAAAATGAAAATCATTAAAATGGGTTTTGAAAAACTTCAAAAAAAGCTATTTACCGAATCGGAAATAAATGAATTTAAAAATCAATTTAAGAATATATTGATGACAGTACCCAAAAGGAGTTCATATAGAAATATAAAAAAGAGTATAGAAAATTGAAATTGTATTGAGTTTTTATAATTATAAAATAAAATATTCATATAAATTATATAAAACTATGAATATTGGTTTATGTAAATACAAACATATATTAGGTATTCCAAATAAAGGATTACATAAGAATTATTTTGGTTTCGCAACATTTGATATTTTGGCAACTATATTTGTTGCTTTTGTAATAAAGTATATATTTATATTTATAAATCCGGACTATTCCTATAATTATTTATATATATTATTCATATTATTCATTATAGGCATTATTTGTCATAGAGTTTTTTGTGTAAGAACAAAAGTTGACCGACTATTATTTACTTAATGTATATTTCCCTTTTAATACTTAAAAAAAATTATTTATAAAAAAAAGTTAAAATAAATTAACAGAGTTTAAAAAGGGCTTCTCAAAAGAGTTTTAAAATTATAAATGTTATTAACTTAAAAAAAATTAATATAAATAAATATATAAATTTTTTTTTATTTATATTAAATTTTTTTTTATTTATATTAAATTTTTTTTAAGTTAATAAATTTATTATAATTTATTAATTATATTTAATATGGATAAAGCGGTATTTACTAATATAACAAATAATAGTTATTATTTAATATCATCATTCTTGCAAGGTACTGATAATAAATCATATATACTTGATCCACTTACTTGTGTAATACGATTGGGTGTTTTATCATTTAAACCAGTAGGAACTAAAATAAGTATTAATCAAAATAAAATTAGTTACAATGACCCAAATATTTTTCAAGGAACTGTGCGTTGGACTTATGGGGATAACCGAAATGATCTTCATAACTTATTTAAACCATTGTTATATTCAACGCAGTGGTATGATATGGAAGACCCGATTATATCAAACATATTTACATTCGCTATAAGTGGGTTAGAAAAATTAAAACTATCATATAGTTCTAATTCAATTATATGTCATTCACTTGATCACTATATAGATGTCATAAAAAAAAATAAGAACATTGATAATGATTCAGAAAATGTAAATGAATTATATAAAAAATTAAAAAAATTATGGTCAAATCCCCAGATTTCTATAATAAATTCATTATTACATGAGGTTTGTGATACAGATATGCTAAATAAAAAAGAATATTATATTAATGCAATTGAAAATATTTTATCAATAAAAGAAGAAACTGTTAATGATTTAATTATTAAAAATACCACTTTATTATAATATAACACAATTACAATATCTTCGATTTTCTTTCCTTTCTATATTTACTATTTTAGATATAATTTCTTTAATTTGGCTATCTCTATCGTTAGTCAATAATACATTAATATTTGAGTTATATTTTACATTATCCGTATATGAAATATCGGATCGTATTGAATCATTAGAGATATCATTTAATAAATCTTCATTTATAAAACTTTTAGGAGTATAAAATATATCACTATCATAATATGGATTTTCTTTAAACGATTGATAAGCGTCATAAAGTATAATTACATGTGTATTATCATTTTTATTTGTAAAAATTTCTTTTTGTATATTTTCATCAATTATTATATCTCCATTAAAATTATCATTTTTATTTAACTCGTTTTTAATATTTTCTCTGATATAATATACTTTTTTTGTATTATTCGGTATATTGTCAATAATTTTTAATGAATTAGATATATCCATATAATATATAAACTATCTTTTATAATATATAAACTATCTTTTATAATATTCAAACTTTATTTTTATAATTAAAAACTTTATATAAAGAAAATGTATATTTTTAAAAAAATTAAAATTTATTTTAAAAAATGTTTTAATTCTCATCATGTAGATACGAATATTAATAAATTAGATATTAAAGAAGATTTATTACATCAAACAGAAGATATATTTTTGAATAATGTACAAACTACTTATACTAATAACAAATATAAACAGGGAAAGTCCCATAAAAAAAAAAAAAATTTACATAACAATTTCAGTCATAATTATTATAATTGTTTTGAATCATATGAGGAAATGATGAAAAAATAATCATTAAATTTTTGATAATAACAAATGATAATAGATAAAGATATATAATAGATAAAGATATATAATAGATAAAGATATATAATAGATAAAGATATATAATATTTAAAATATATAATATTTAATATTATATATATTAAATATTATATATCTTAAATATTATATGAAATTCATAAAAGAATATTTATTTATATTATTATTGGTATTATTAATTATATATTATATATTTAAAAAAAAGTATATTAGTAATTTTAGACATTTAAATATATTTAATAACATAAAAAATTTAATCAACAGTAAAAATAATAAAAGGAAAGTTCATTTTGGGAGGGTTGAATTCAAAATAGTTGATAAAAATTTACCAGTAAAAGATATATTTAGATAATAAACAAGAATATTCAATAATTTTATATTTTTTTATATTTTGCGTAATTACATTTTCACTAATAACTAATCCAATTATTTTTATGTTGTGAAAATATAATTCATGTAATATTTAAGATTATATTCAGAACTGAACACCCCAAATGAGAATATTTGGACATAGTGGGAGGAATAATTATTTTGGTTAAATATATTATTTTTAAACATACATTTTAGTTAAAAATTGAAATATAATTATTATTTTAAATTTTTAAATAAAATTGATTTTAAAATAAAACAATAATAATCTCAAATAAATATCAAAAAACTATGAACGACGAAGAAGGATATATGGTATTTGATGTAGAAACTAGTGGTTTACCGAAAAAAAGAAATCGTTCATACAAGGATTCTGAAAATTGGCCATATATTGTTCAAATTGCTTGGGGAATTTATGATAAAAATGGAAAGGAAAATATTAAAAACTATATAATTTATCCAGAAAATTTTGAAATACCAATAGAATCTACTAAAATACATAAAATAACTCACCAATACGCATTAGAGAATGGGGTGAAACTAAAAGAAATTTTAAATGAGTTTATAGAAGATTGTAAAAAAGTAAATACGATTGTCGCACATAATATGAGCTTTGATTATAATGTCGTTTCTTGTGAATTATTTAGGAATGGTTTTAAAAATGAATGTATAAGTAAAAAACAAAAAATATGTACGATGGAAACTACAACCAATTATTGTAAATTGGGTGAATTCAAATTTGGAAAATACAAATGGCCCAAACTAATAGAACTTTATCAAAAATTATTTAATAAAGATAAAGAAGGATTACATGATGCGGAAGTAGATATAAAAACTTGTAACGAATGTTTTTTAAAAATATTAGAAATTGGTTTAATTGAATTATAAAGTATTAAATTATTCAAATAGAGTTTTATATTTTTTTTTATATTAAATATATAAAATATATGTCAACGATATATAATGAAAAGGTATCAAGCACGGAAATAAAAGATTTAAAAAAAATAATATTTTTAAAACAAACAGAATTATTAGAAATGCAAGATTTTTATGCAATTCCAAATAACGATAATCATTCTTTACTAAATTATACAGAAGAGATAAATAAATTAGAAAATAAATTAGAAATGAAAATAAAACATTATAGAAATAATAAACAATTAAAAAAAGATTTGGATTTATTGAATTATTAGTTTTTTTTATTATATAAACAACTAGGAATACTTTTATATAATCAGATAATATTTAATTTTTAAAAATTGAAATATATTTAAAGATAGAAATTATAATTAATATTAACTATGACTACTAATGTAGTATTTTGTCGGAATAGAAATTTAGATGAAAAAACTAAAGAAATAATTAATACAGCCAGCCTTTATATTAAAAATAAACCAATAGTACCATCAAATTCTTCATATAACATTGAGCCATTATCAAACGATTTTCTTTCAGCAATGGATAAGTATGGTAATTCGCATGGCGAAAAAGGGGGTGAATGTTATAACCTAAATACTATCAATGATATTCGTTTACCGTTATTTCAAATGGTCCGAAATACACCAAGAAATACAGTAAATGGTTATATTCAGAGTTGTATTAATAGTGGGTTAGATATTTTAGATAAGATGGAAATTAATTTAGATTTATTCAGATTATCCATGCATTTGAGAGATAAAGATGAAGGGAAAGGCGAAAGAGATCTTAGTTATTGGATGATAGTTGAGTTACATAAATCATTTCCCAAATCAATAAGAGAATTAGTAAAAATGCTTCCTGTAAAATACGGTTGTTGGTTAGATTATTTAAAAATAATTCAATTATTTGAAAATGATTATATTAATGAATGCGAAGACGAAAAATTCCAAATTAAATTTACAGTGAAAGATATGATGAAATTTATGTGTAATAAAATTTTAGAAGACAATGAAAGTGATAAACCCTCACTTTTAGCAAAGTGGTGGCCAAGGGAGAGTGGTAAATATTCTAAATTATCCCGAAGACTTTCAATTATGCTTTGTACAAATAATAAATTTGATTCAAAAAATTCTCTTCTAGAATATAGTGAAACTTATTATAAGTTAAAGGGTGTACAATCCGATAAAAAATATAAGAAAGATTTTGAAAATTGTAAAAAAAATATGTATAAAGCATGCAGAAAATTCATTTCTAACTTAAATAAACGGATTGGTACTATAGAAATACTAGAGTGTTCTGGAAAATGGAGTGATATAAATCCTTCATCAATTCCTTCAAAACATCTTAAAATTAGAAGTAAAGCTTTCCAAAATTTAAAACTTAACAACCGACCATCTGGCAGTTATCAAAGGTCGGACGAACCAGATCGTATTCAATGTGCCGAAAATTTTAAAGAATATTATGAAAAAGTTAGAAAAGGCGAAGTGAAAATAAATGCAAACGGATTATTTATTTACGAATTAGTAAAAAAATATTATAATGGTGCACAACAAGATGAAACTTGGGAACTTCAATTTCAGAAAATCGTTGACGAAACTCCGGCATTAGAATCATTTACTTGTTTAGCCGATACTAGTGGGTCAATGTTTGGGGATCCAATCCTAGTAGCAATATCATTGGCGGCATTAATATCAAAGAAATCAAAAAGATATCCGAATAGATATATTTCTTTTAATACGGTTCCTTCGTGGAAAAAAATAGTTCCAAATGCTTCACTATTCGATATAGTAAAACAAATGAAAAATGATAATGATTGGGGTGGATCTACAGATTTTGCTGCGGCAATGGATTTAATGATTCAGGTTTGTAAAAAATGTAAAGTTAGCAAAGAAGAGGTCAAACAAATGAAAATGGTAATTGTATCAGATATGCAATTTGATTCGGCAAAAGGTAATGGGGGATTGTATGGGAAATCATCAAATTGGAAAGATAGTGCAAATAGAATTAAAAATGGATGGGCTCAGGCCGGATATTCTCAAGAATATCATCCGGAAATTATATATTGGAATGTCCGACATACTGATAATTTCGTTGCTCAATCTGATACCCTTGGTGTACAAATGATGTCAGGCTATAATCAAACACAACTGAAGGTATTACTAAAAGCAGGAGAAGTTTCTAACAATGAAGCCGTAACTCCGTTAGTTACTATGAGAACTGCACTAGATACAGAGTATTTTGATGACATTGTTATAACATTACAATCAGTTGGTGAAAATATTTTTGAAAATTTAGAGTTAGAATTAATTACAAATAATGTGGAAGATATTGAATCGTGTAATGAAAAAATCAAATCAGATAATTCTTTATGCGATGAAGAAATCGAATTAAGATTAAATAAATTAAGAGAAATACGTAAATAATATATAAATAAGGGTTTAATTTTATTTTTTTATTTATATTTAAATAATAAATATAAATGAAAATGAAAAAAACATCAATAAAAAAGGAATTATATGATGGTATAATTACGGTAATTAATACAGATGTTGTATTTTTTTCCAATAATATGTGTTTTGAAATAATGAACAAGGGATTATTGAAAACTACCTTTGCAAAATATTGGTATAAAAAAACAGAACATATAATCGAAAACTCTTTAGAGAAATCTATAGGTAATATACTTTTTTTTAAAAAATGTACACCATTACCTATAAAATTTAATATAACTAATTATTTAACAAATAATTATTGGAAAAGGTATAAAGATGGTTGTAGAATTTTTGAAAATGTTAAACTAAAGGATGGTTTAAAAAAAAATGATAAAATTGATTTATTGATTACACAAAAATTTAATTATGTTGGAAAAGATGCGTGTAATAATAAAATACTTGATTATATTTACATAAAATGTAAGGAGTTATTTAATTATGTTTCAGAAGAATTGGAAAAAAAAGATATAATATTAGTTGATACCGAATTAAAATTTGGCATTAATAATAGTAATAAAATAATATTAATAGGCAATTGTTTTACATTTGATACAACAAAATTTTGGTATAAAACTAATTACGAAAAATCTTTAAAACTGGGATTAGAACCAGAAAATGTTATTAAATTTTCATTATATGATAAAAATTTAAATTCGATAAAAGAAAATATATATTTTCAATATTATAAATTTATAAAAAAATTTATAAAAATAGATTTAGATAATCAAGATTTAAAGTATATAAATTAAGACATCATACTCAGATTTTTTTTATTAATAATATCTATAGTACACGGTCCTAATTTAATTTTTGGATTTCCATATTTTAATAATAATTCTTTTATTTTATGTCCGTCGGGGATATCTGGTCCAGAATATTCGTGAACTATAATTGCTCCATTTCCTAATAAATACTTAACCATATTGCGATTAATATTTTGTTGAGCTGTTTCCAAATCATGTTGAAGAGATTCTTCATATGTTGGCGGAATGTTATAATTTTGAATTATAGCTTGTGTCGGAAATTCCATATTCATAATATAATGTCTATTATTATCTTAAATTCAATTTTTTTATAAAACATTTTTGACTTATTTTTAGTATTTATTTATAAAGTGTTTAAAAATATTAGACAACTTTATAAATAAAATTAACATTTTTAACCGTTCGTAGTAGTGCACAATATCCAATTGTACTAAGTATACGGTGTTTTATACTGAGAATAATTTTTAATATTAATTCATATCATTATAAAATATTTTTGTTCCATTTAAAATTCTCAAAGGTGTAAAAATTTTTTAGAATATAAAAAAAAAATTTATTGGATTATAAAAATTATTTTATTCAAATACTTGATGATGCTTGTACGAAATGTGGCTTCATAAATTTCTGTAAATTAAAGTAAGTTACTTTATCATCTTTCTGTACATTAAGTAATTTTTTAAGTTTCGGATCTGGAAGGATTACACGTTTATCTTGTTCGAATTGAAGTTTATTGTCTTTAATATATGTGGTGAGATATTTAGTAACTTCGGTTCTTGCCATTTCAGTTCCTGATGGTTTTTTTAAAAATTGACATAATTCTTCAGAAATTTTCGTTGGTTTTGCAAAACCACTTGGTTCTCTTTTAGGTCTGTTTTTTTTTTTCTTCATCTTATTAGTTAATTTTAAATTTTTTTTCATAAGTTTCTCAAGCTGTTTAATCTTATTTAATTGTTTAACCTGTAGAGATTTAAGTTCGTTATTAATTTCAAAACATTCTTTAAGACAAAGTTCGATAAGATTATTATCGTCACTTACTAATGACTCTTCAACTACTTCGGGTTCATTTACTACTTCTGTATTTTTTACCATTTTATAATTAAGATTATTACCATATCTTTAAATACTTTTCAAATTTAATTAATATTATAATTTTTTTTTAATTTGCGTTATTATTTATATTTTATTCAGTATTTAAAAATAAATGAAAAAAAAAACAGTTAAACAATATCTAAATGAACTAAGCAAATCAAAGAAAAATATAATAAAAACAAATGATGAAAAATATTCCGTAATTAAATTAGACAAAAGTTATAGTAAATTTCCGGATAATGCAAATAATGATAATATAAATAATAAGAATGTTATAAATTATCATAATATTAGAGAAGATAATGTGATAAATGATAATGTTGAAAATAACGACACTATTGTAAATGAACAGGATATTAAAAATAGGCAGGTTATTAAAAATAGGCAGGATATTAAAAATAGACAGGTTATTAAAAATAGGCAGGTTATTAAAAATAGGCAGGATATTAAAAATAGGCAGGATATTAAAAATAGGCAGGATATTAAAAATAATGACAATATTCCGATTTTAAATGACTATAATTCGCAAAATATATCAATAAAAATTAATTCTAAAAAAAAAGGAGGAAATAATTCGAATAATGTAGTAACTAATAAAATAATGAGTTTTGTTAATAATAAATATCCAAAATTCTCTATTAAGAAAAATAATACTATTACAAATATTGTTAAAAAATCATTTAATATAAATGATTATAAAAGTATATTATCTAAAAAAAATATAAATTCAAATAATGGTATAATTGATATTAAACAAAATAATAATATAAATTCAAATAATGGTATAATTGATATTAAACAAAATAATAATATAAATTCAAATAATGGTATAAT
>Ga0209713_10000143_pt1 | contig 39362 bp, 25 predicted proteins | sample ArcOceMetagenome_3_FD_187444 | JGI IMG/M metagenome (GOLD analysis project Ga0209713, IMG submission 187444) | Marine eukaryotic phytoplankton communities from Arctic Ocean - Arctic Ocean- Svalbard ARC20M Metagenome (SPAdes) (version 2) | ecosystem: Environmental > Aquatic > Marine > Oceanic...
TATACTTGGAGAAAGACTCAACATAGGTTAGACACGCGCTACATGCACCCGGCTCACCGATCGTGCGCTGGTTGTGTCCCGCGCGGACCCTGGGCGCCAGACTTGCGAAGCGCGGCTGCAACACGCGCGAAGCTCACCTTGGCCGCGGCCAAGCTGCGGCCGGCCACCATGGCTAGCCACGTCGTAGACTTGCTCGACGACGACGACGGCATCGAGGAGGAGGTCGACTCGGCCGTCGAGAGCATAGAGGACGCCATGGAGGGCTCTGGCTTGTCTCCCGAGGCGCGACAGGAGGAGCCGCCGCCGCCGCTCAAGACGAGCCCGACTCCCGATCTAGGGGCCGAGACGGTGCAGCACGAGCAGGATCCCGAGGAGCTGAGCGTCGCGCAGGTAGCCGAGATCTGGTCGGAGCTAATGTCGATGAGAGGAGGCGAGACCACGACCAAGCAGCTTCACGGGCACACTCTGCGCTACCAGCGGAGAAGCGCCGACCGTGGTGGCGACTGGTACCTGCACCACGGCTCCGAGGCTGACCGAGCACGCCCGTCTCAGGGGCGGACCACGCGCTCGCGGCTCCAGTTTCTCAAGCAGTTCAAGCTGACGAGCGACGAGCTGGACGCCGCCGTCGAGGCGCACAGCGCCGCGACGCACGCCCGAACCGAGCCGGCAACGACCCCACCCAAGCCACCCACGCCGCCGCCAAAGTCACCCACCGCCGCCGTCTCACCACCACCGCTACCTGCCGCGCTGGCCGAGCTCCCGGCCACGGGCGTCGCGCCTGCACCAGCTCAGGAGCCGGAGCTGCCCTCGGCTGAGGAGGAGGAGCCGGCAGAGCCGCCCACGCAGAGCCAACCCAGCGACGAGGAGGTGGACCACTCGCCGGCGCCGATGCAGGTGGTACATCCCACTGCCACCGTGCGCCGTGCAGAGGCTATAGTGACCGAGAAGGACGGCGTGCGGCTGCATCTCAACCCGTCGGCGGCGACCGGCTACAAGGGCGTGTCCCTCGCCACAGGCCGCCAGCAGGGGTTCCGCGTGCAGGCACGCGATGCGACTGGCAGGCAGACGCAAATCGGTTTGGCAGACAACGCCGTCGATGCGGCGGTTATCTACGCGCGCTACATGGCCCCGCCACCGCCGCCAGACGTCAGCAGTGGCGCAGAGGACACGGCCATGGAGGGCGGCGAGGCACCGCCGCCGAGACGGCCGGGTGAGGAGGAGCCGGAGAGCTCGCAAGAGCCGATGCAGCCAGCAGCCACCTGGGCCGAGGCGGAGTGCGCACCGGCCATCCCAGCTTGCGTCGCTGAGCCAGCCGAGAAGCAGCCCACCTCCGCGGCGGATCCACCGGCAGCCATTGGAGTGGCCGCATCGACGCCCGTGGCGTCGCCGTTGCAAGGCCTGACGCCACACCGCGACGCCACGGAGGGGCAGGCCTCGCTGGTGACGACGGCAGAGCAGGCGATGCTGCCGCAGGCAGATGCGGACATCGCCGCGAATGGTTCCTTGACGTGGCTGTGCAGTGTGTGCAACACCGAGTCACCCGGCGACCAGGAACGCTGCATCAATGTCAAGTGCAACCTCGAGCGTCGCTTGCACGGCGTGGCGCAGGGCGAGGGACGGACGCGCAAGCCAACCGTGGCGGTTGAGGCAAGGGTGGAGGCGGAGGCGGGGCTCTTTGGTCAGCCGTTTGCCGCAGCAGCGGGTGGTCGCGGTCGCAGCCAGTGTGAAAAGAATCCATTCTGTTGGCGTGGATTCAAGCACCTCGGCCGCGGAGGCCAATGCTCGGTGGACAGCGCGCTTGCCGCCAGGCGCGGCAGTGAAAAGGCCGTGGCCGCTGCCAGGGTAGGCATTGCCGCGGGACCCTCAGTGGCCAACGCCGGCGCCAAAGGAAAGCGCAGGCAAGGCACTACTCGCGAGCTGAACCGATTGACGCGGCGTCCGTACATCAGCTTTGGCGACGACGCGCCCGAGCGCAGCGACGGCAGCAGGAGCCTGCGGCACAACCCCTCGGAAGAGCCGTCGAGCCCCAGATCAAAGCGACAGCAGTATCGTGGGACGATCCTCGGGCGGCGCGTGACTGTGTATTGGGAGGGCGACGACAAGTTCTTCGCGGGCAAGGTGGCCGAGTACAGCGAGAGCTCGGGCGAACACCTCGTGTCGTACGACGACGGCGACCAGAAGTATCACCCGCTCGATGGCTCGGGCTGCGTATGGATGTTCGAGGAGGAGGACGCGCAGGTCGACGAGAGCGAGGGTGCGCGGAAGCGGCGGCGCGGCCACTCGGGTGCAGCCGCCCCTGCCTTGTCCTCAGCGTCTGACACGGCTCTGCCACCCGGGTGGAGCAAGGTGAGGCATGCACGCGGGGCCTACGGCGGCGGCGGCGGCTGGTACTACTCGTTCGAGGGACCACTGGGTGCCAAGGCGCGCACCTCCAGCCAAGCGTGGAGCATTTACCGCAAGGATGGCGGCGCGGAGCGGCGCGGCGACAGCGGCACGGCGCAGCACAGCGGCATGGCGCAGCACAGCAACGGCGACCAGCGCAATCATTTCGCGACGAAGACCGGGCGGCCAGTGCACGAGACGACGGCGGCCGAGAAGGAGACGCGTAAGCGTCGGAGGCATACGCACGGCTGGAGCTGGGCCGGCCACAGTGGCCCCCGCAGGCGGAAGGAGCCTGCTCCCTCAGGCGGAGAGACTGGCGGTAGCCGGGATATGGGCGGCGGCAGCAGCTCTAGCGCGGCGCTGCGGCAGCCACGGACGCCCGAGGCGCTGGTGTCGATCGGGCCGCGGAAGACGCAGCCGCCGGGGCGCGGCAGCGAGGCCGCGATCGGCATCGGGCCCGCGCACCAGGCTCGCCTTCCGAGGCTGACGGCGCCATCGGTGCGCGCGCCGCCCGCGCCACCGCCGCTGTGCGCGTGCGCGTCGCCGGCGCCGACGGTCTGGCTGCGCGGTCGCTGGTGGTGCGCGCGCGAGCTGAGCTGCGGCGGTTGCAGCTTCGAGAGCGAAGTGCCGCCGGCCGAGCTGCCGCGCACGCCGCTGTGCGAGTGCGGACGCGCCGCGATGTGGCTGCGCGAGCGGTGGTGCTGCGCGCGGACGAGCCGCGAGGGCGGCTGTGGCCTCGACTGCGCCGCAGATCGGATTGCGATGGCGGCCATCGGCTGCGCGCCGGAGGTGCGTGAGGAACCGCGGCGGGTGGAGGCGGCTGATATGGAGGTGGAGCAGGCGCGGCAGACGGCGGCACTGCTCACTGCCGTCGCGCTGGGCGGCGACGTCGAGTACTCGTGCTTCGTCGCGCCGTCGGACTGCGGCCTCGGCCTGTATGCGCGCAGCAACCTCGGCGTTGGGCAGCTGGTGGGAGAGTACGGCGGGCCGCGGCTGCCGCTGCGCGCCGCCAACGGCGGCTACCTGAAGCACTCGGAGTACGCGCTCACCGTCACGGGCACGCATGGCTTCATCGACGGGAAATGGGAGAACGCAGCGGCGCTCGGGCTGCTCCCGGCGGGCGCGGTCGAGCAGATGCCCGTCACGCTCGCCGTGTACGCCAATCACTCGACGCGACCCAACGCGCGCTTCGAGCGGCGCGAGGGCGGCGGCCTGGGCCCGCTGGACCTGCGGCAGCGCATGTACATCGTGGCAACGGAGCCCATCGAGGCGGGGCGCGAGATCCGTGTGGACTACGAGTCGGGCTCGGCCTCGTACTGGGGCGCGCGTGGTCTGGAGATGCCGACCGAGACGAGCTGGCGATCTGCGTGGGTCCAGCCGCCGCCTCCGCCGCCCAACGGACCCGAGGCGCCTCCGTGGATGGCGTCGCAAATGGTGGCGCTGCACGCGTTGAGAGGGGGCCGCCTTGGTGCGGATGGCCTAGGCCGCCAAAGTGGGACGTGGGAGGCTGGGGCTGGGCCGCCGCCCTCTCGTTTGCGCTCTATGCTTCTTGTGCTGAGCTTTCGTGGTGCGTGCACGCAGGTGTGGGGCGGCGACGGAGAAGACTTTGAAGAGGATCTGTGCAATGTGCCGCCCGTGCAGGCGGCGATCGGCCTGACGCACCGCCCCGCTGCGCTCGGCGCCGCATCGCCGGCGGCTCCTCATCAAGCATGCCCGCGCAGGTCGATGAGCATGGACAGCAGTCCTGGCGATATGCCGCGGCGCGCGACGAGGGTGCACGAGGCAAACTGTCAAGACGACGTCGACCCGGAGAGAGAGCAGTCGCAGCTGATTGAGAAGGTGGGCGGGCAGGTGGTGACGGCGCCTGGCCCCGCGGGCAAGCTGCCGTGGGGCGGGCCCGGTGGCGTCAAGGAGAGGCTGGCCAAGCTGCACGAGGCGCTGTACCGCAACAACCCGACCAACTGGAGCACGATCGCGAGCCACCTGCCCGGCTGGAGCGGTGCACAGTGCCGCGCGGCGTGGGATCATATCGCGGCGGAGCGGGAGCCGTCTGAAGACGAGAGTGACGGGCAGGGGCAGGACGAGGGGCGGGCCGCCAGCCCCGAGTGGTCGTGGTGGGAGTGGCAGAAGCCACCGAACACGCCGCGGCCGCAGACGCGACTTAGGGCGACGCTGAGCGTCGGCGAGGGCGGCTTCGTGAGCCTCTCGCTCTTTCAGCACGCGCACGGCCGCCGCTGGCTGCCGCTGGATGGCAGCGGGCGGCGACGGTGGGGCGCGGCGACGTCGCGTGTCGAGAAGCAGCGGAACAACCTCGCGCACACGTGCAGCACCTGCGGCAAGGAGCACCCCGACGCTCTCGCCGACGAGGACGTTGCGCTGTGGGTGCAGTGCGACGCGTGCCACGCGTGGAGCCACGCCGTGTGCGTCGGGCTGAGCGACGTGCCCGACGCGCACCTCTGTCCCAGCTGCACGACGGCGGGTCGCGACGGCGCGGCGCCAGATGCCGCCACCAAGAAGCCCAAGCCGAGCGACGATGCCGAGGAGACGCTCAACTGGGTGCAGTGCGAGCGGTGCTCCAAGTGGCGGCGGCTGCCAGCCGGCGCGCCCGAGCCGGCGCAAGACCAGTGGTGGGACTGCTCGATGAATCCCGACCCGCAGCGCAATCGCTGCGACGTCGAGGAGCAGGCCGACTCCGAGGACGAGGACGGGGAGGACCCGGACACGCCGTCCACCTCCATGCGGCACGCCCAAGGGGGCGGCAAGCACGCTGGCTCACGGCCGCGGGATCGCGACCAGCATCGGCAGCAGCGGCAGGCGCAGCAGCAGCAGGTGCAGCAGCAGCAGCAGCCACAGCGGCAGCATAAGACCCCCAAAAAGGCGGGCGGGCTGGCCCTGCATCTCTCGACGACCAGTGCGACAGGCTACAGGGGCGTTAGGCTGATGAGCAATGGTCGCTTCCAGGCAAGCATCTGGGGTTCCAGGGGAGAGAGCCGGTCTCTGGGTTGCTTCGACACTGCCGTGGAGGCAGCGATCTGCTTTGCGCGGCAAGTGCAACGGGAGGCTGAGAGGAAGCTGCGACGTCGGCTAGCCGCTGGTCCAGATGGAGTCGCCTCCTCCTCCAGCGCCGCTTCCGTTGCCCCTGCTGCTGTCGCCGCGACTGTCACCACCGCACGCCCACCAGCCGCGCAGCTCCCCGCGCCACCGCCCCTGCTGCAGCCGCAGTTTGCATTCCCACAGCGGGATGGCATCTCAGCATCAGCGGCGGGGTCTATCCACTGGCCGGCGGCGTCGCAGCAGCCCTCACGCGGACTCGATGGCCACGGCTTCGCGATGGAGGAGCGCACGCTGCTGGTGAGCATGGGCGAGCACATCACGCTCGGCCTGGGCCTCAACGCGCAGAATGTCGTCGTGGAGATGTCGAGCGACTCGGTCGCCGCTGCCGGCGGGGTGCGGATCGGCGATGTCGTCGTGGCCTGGCAGGGCGTACCGATGCAGGGCCGCATGCTAACGACGGCGATCGCCGAGGCTGGGCAGGACGTCCGCAACTTGCAAGGCGACGTGCACCTGACGGTGCTTCGGCCGCGGCAGAGCTGACTCAAGTATATCGCATGTATTGCTATTTGGTGGTGTGCTATTGCATTTAATTACCGGTTTAAAAATAACGCGCTAGCTGCACGTGGTGTGCCCCCTCTCACATGTACCGCGGATCGCGCTGGATTGGCGCAAGCATTATTACATATATATGCCCGACTCCAGCTACTCGAGTTACCCGCGTCTCGCCATCGGCGCGCTCAGCGTCGCGACGCACTATAACATCCGGTGCTTCCAGCGTGCTTCACTGCTCGCGCTTGCACGTGAGCGGCGAGCCGACGGTTGGCTGCGGATGCACGCTGGTGGTGAGCTGCTGGTGCGATACGTCATGTCAGCGCCGACGCAGCCCGCAGAAGCCAGTGAGCTACGCGACGAGAACACCACGCACCACGACCTGGTGCTTCTTGACGTGCGCAACAGCGAGGTGACGTGCGCCGCGAAGATATTTCGCTGGCTGGCGCTCGCTGAGGCGCTGGTAGGCGCGGCCGACTTGGTTGGCGTGATCGATGACGACACGTTCCTGCACACGGAGCGCATGTTCGCCGACGTGCGACCGCATGCCGCCGAGCCGTATCTCTTCTACGGCCAGTTCTCGTGGGCCGAAGCGTGGGACGAGCGCAGGCTCCGACATCTAGGCTACGCCAACCATGGCGATCGCATCCTCAGAGCGGGTGCCAAGTATGCGGGGCCGGCGCCGAGTGCCGCACACTTGGCGCCAGGTGCGACGCGCAACGGCCCATTCCCGCTTGCGAACGGCTTCATGATGGTGCTTGGCGCGCCGCTTGCGCGCATTGCCGGCAGCTCGGCTGGCGCGGCGACCTTAGTGGAGCGGCTGACGCGCGCAGAGGCGGCGGGACGGAGGCCGCTTTACGTTGGCAAGTGCGACCCGGCAGGCGACTCGTCGCTGGGCTACGTGGTGGCGCACACGCTGCCGCCCGAGCTGCCCATCAAGATCGTGGACGTGACGTCCTCGGCGCGCGTGCACTTTTGGCGGATGAAGGCCACCCCGAATGCGCTGCGCAGCTCGCTGGTCGTGATGCATCACGCGGAGAAGTGGGAGGAGCACTTCCGGTACGCCACGTGCAACGCCACCGGCCAGCGCGGCGCCGACCGTGCGCCGCAGATGCGTTGCATCCCCGTCATCGAGCACATCGTGCACGCGACGCAGACGCAGCAGTTTGGGCACCTCTTCCGCGGCGGCGCGCAGCGGCGCGGCAAGGCGTCCAGCAGAGGCAAGGCGGCCGGCAGAAGCAGGCTGCAGGGCCGCCGGGTGGAGGCGGTGCACATCCCGCCTCGCAAGGTGCGCGAGCACCCGGGGCACGCCTACTTTGCGTCGCACTTCGCCAACTGGACGTGGTGCGAGACCAAGGGCAAGTTCGATACGGTGCCCGGCCTGCAGCTGCGCGACGCGCCCAGCTTCTGCGGCGCGAGCGAGCCCGCCGTGCTGCGGGGCTGCCGCGTCGGCTTCGCATCGTCCGGAGAGCTGAGGATAGCCGGGGCGACTGAACAGGTCGGTCGCAACCACTAAAACGCTAATCGAGTTCGCGGATAATCACGTGTCACAGTACCGCACGTGCAGCCAAACTTATGTACGAGGCTCAAACTTACAGGTCAAGTCAAGGTAGCGTGTGCGAAAAAAAGCACCCACTGGCTTGACCTTGATAGACCTGACAGCGGGCCGTGTACGCTCGACCCACGTCTCTAGCGCCGGGACGCTAGGGTCTCTTGCCGCCGCCTCTCGCGCCCATCGACATGTACCCGTACGCGCACCCCGGCCGCGAGTCTAGCCACGACATGCTGCTGCAGATGGACCAGCAGCAGCAGCTGGCGCTCGAGCAGCAGTTCCACGCGATGCAGCTGCATCAGGCGCAGGAGATGCACCACCAGCTCGTGCACCAGCAGCACATGTTCCACCAGCAGGCCCACTACGTCCAGCAGCACTGGTTCGAGCAGTACTCCTACGCCGTCCCCGAGTTTCCCCAGCAGTTTCCGCAGCCGGCGTTCTACATGCCACCGCCTCCCCCTCAGCAGATGGGGTGGGACGGCGGCGGCCACCAGCCGTTGGAGGAGCGCCCGCCCCCCCGCGACAAGGTCCGCACCTCCGAGTGCCGCCACTTTGCCCGCGGCTTCTGTCTGCGTGGCGATACTTGCAACTTTGCCCACACGACGCCGAAGGAAAAGCAGGGTGCGAAAGACTCGCCTACGCCCCATCGAACCCACGACCTCCCAAGACGCCGCACAGAGATGACAGCTCGTGTACGAGGAGGTCTCATACCCCCCTCCTCCCGCGCCGTGTCAGGACACGTCGCCGCGGCCGCCTGCACCCAGAAGCGCCCTTGGGGGTTCCGCGGCCGCGACGGAGAGCAGTGCCACCGATTCCAGAGGATCGGCTACTGCAACCGAGACCGGTGCCCCTATATGCACGGGCTGAACCAGGGGTTCGGCATGTCCGCGCAGCAGGCCGCCCTCTCTCCCGGAGCGGGACATTTCCCGCTTCTGCCCTCGCGCCCGCGCTTCGTCAGCGATCAGAGCACCGGCGAGAAGGCGTCACCACCATCGGGCGACGCGATGGGCGAGACGGCTGGCCCCGAGAGCGCCGCCGAGATGCCCTTGTGGGCATCCATCTTCACCGATCAAGCGGCCGAGGAATTCCTGACGATGGAAGCGGCCGAGGAGTCATCGCGTCTGACGATACGCTCCGACTCGGAGGCGAACCTCACGAGCAAGGCGCAGACTGGCATCGGAAAGAAGCTGGCCAGTGAGTTTTCCAAGGCCACGGACGCTGCCGACGAGACTAGCGGTGTCACGACGGACGAGCCCTTCCACGCGGAGGCATCGGTCGCCGCGTGACCTCGAGTTGCGTGCCCCTTCCCCCCTTCTGTTTGCATGAGATGAAGCTGGCCGTAGACGCAGGGTCTCGGCGCGTTGCTGCGCGACGCATGCTCGCGGCCTCTCTGAATGAGCGCCACGTGGCCACCGCGGACCGTGGTACGGTTTCCCGGGACGCGTTTGTGTGGCCCCTACTGTCTGTGTAGATTTCGTGTGATCGCGCGCGTCGTGCGCGTGAACCAACGACTCCTTTTTTGATATGGACCGGACCTGTGACAGTGACAGACCAGACCCGGAGCACTGACTCTATGACTCTCGCCTGAAACCTCGGTCGGCTGCGCCCGCAGTGCCCTGAGCCCTCAGTACGTGATGATGATGCCACCAAACGAGCCGCCCGCAGCAGTGCCGCAGAGCAGCACCGTCTGGCCGCGCTTCACCTTGCCCGAGGCGACGCCCTCGTACAGGGTGAGCGGCAGCGATGCCGAGACGCAGTTGCCCAGCTCGCCGAGCGTGCGCAGGATCCGCTCGGGCGGCCAGTTGTACAGCGCGAGCGAGTCGAGCGCGACGCCGCTCGCCTGGTGCGGGCAGACCCAGTCGATGTCGCCGAGGCCGCGCGAGAGGCCGGGCAGCAGCGCCTCGAGGGCGGCGGGCATGCGGCGCGCCACGAAGCGCAGCATCCCCTCGCCGTCCATCTGGAAGTGGTGGTGGCGGTACTGCGAGTGCGGGTTGGGCTGCCGGTGGTCGACGGCGTCGTCGCGCGGGTGGGGCGGCAGCCGCGTGCCGCCGCCCTCGATCTGCGTGAGGCGCGCGCCCTCGCTGTACGTCTGCAGCAGCGCGCGCTGCACGCGGCTGCCCTCGCCGTCGGCGGCGCGGCGCACCACCACCGCCGCGGCGCCGTCGCCAAAGAGCGCCGCCGTGTGCATGTCGTGCGGGTCGACGGCGGCCGACGAGATCTCGCTCGAGGCGACGAGGACGGTGCGGTAGCGGCCGTCGGGGCGGTGCAGCAGCGCCGCGGCGAGTTCGAGCGCGACGACAAACGAGAGGCACGTCGCGCCGCACGCCCAGCACGCGATGCCCGAGTGCGTCAGCCCGAGCGCCTCTTGCAGCAGCGCGCCGCCGTCGGGGATCACCTGCGACTGGCCGGCGCTCGCGTTGATGATCAGGTCGAGCTCGTCGGCGGCGACGCCCGCCGCGGCGAGCGCCTCGCGACTCGCCTCCGCCGCGAGGTCGAGCTGCGTCACGTGAGGCGCCGCGCGCCGCCGCTCCACCACGCCCGCGCGCGAGCGGTCGATGGCGCCCGCCGCGAAGCCGCCGCGGCGCTCCACCTCGGCGTTGGTCACGACGCGCGGCGGCAGGCAGCGGCCGATGCCGGCGATGCGCACACGCCACCCGTCCGACGCCGCGACACCGCCGTTCTCCATGCCGCCCAGGCCGCCCAGGCCACGAAGCGGCCGTGGCGATGCGCCGACGACGGAGGCGGCCGCGTCGGTGGCGGCGGCGGCGGCGCACGTAGGCGGGCCGAGGGCGCGCGTCGCGACGGCGTCCATCAGCGCAACGTAGTCCTCCTTGCACGCCGCCGCGCCCCGGCCCGCCTGCTGCCGCCACGCACGCAGCTTGACGGCCGCACGACCGCCGCCGCCGCCGTCGTCGCCACCGTGTCCGTTGGCGTGGGCGGCGCCTGAGCCGTCGGTGGTGCCGTCGGTTCCGTTGTGGGCTCCGTTGTGGGCTCCGTTGGTTCCGTCTGTGCCGTTGGCGTGTGGCTTGCCGTGTCCGTTGGCTTTGTGGCCGTCGGCGGGAGGCTCGCCGCACGTCGCGACCTTGTACAGCCCGTACAGCCGCAGCCCGTCGGCGGGCTGCAGCGAGCCCAGGTAGAGTGGCACCGCCGCGCACGCCGCCTCGAATCGGCGCTGCGCATCGAGACCCTTCGCGCGCCACGGCATCGCCGCATGCGTCGCGTCCGCCTCGGCGTCGCCGTCGACGCCGCCCTTCACCGCGCCGTTGCGGCCGAGACGGCGCACGACGAGCGCGCGCGCGCGCAGCGCGAGCAGCCGCAGCCGCAGCCGCAGGCCGTAGGCGCCGTCGGCAAACTGCAAGAAGAGCGCCAGATACGATGCGTAGACAGCGCCGCTCACGCCGGCCGAAGGTGCGGAGAAGGCGCAGCCGGCGGCGCCACGATCCGCGTAGCAGGCGGCGCAGAGCACGAGGCCCGCCGCCATCTGCGCCGTCTGCAGCGTCGTGAGCGCCATCGCGACGCGGCGCAGCCCGTGCGGCGGCGCCCACTCGGCCACCGCAAAGTACAGGTACATGGGCGCGTGCACCGCCGCGTTCATCGCGACGAAGAAGACGGCGGGGCCCGAGCGCGCCACGTACTGCTGCCATGCCCACACGAGCACCGACGAGTGGTGCCACACGTGGAGCAGGCTGAGCGGCTTGCGCTGCAGCACGAGGAAGGCCGTGTCGCCGAGCTCGAGCAGCTTGCTCAGCACAAACAGCAACGACCACAGCCCGGGCGCGCCGTTGCCCAGCAACTCCTCTGGCGCCTGGCACGCCGCGCTGACAACGCCCAGCTCCGCCACACTCAGCAGCAGCGCTGGCACGACGCGCGTTACGGCGAGCAGCGAGAAGAGCGAGAGCATCAGATTCCACGCCACGCGCAGCCGCGGCAGCCGCACCGGTGCACGCGTCGCCATGCACGCAGTGCCCCAGCGTAGCACGATCAGGTAGGCTGCACTCACCAGCGCGGGCGCGAATCGCCAGCGCGTCATCCACTCCAGCGCTGCACTGCACCGAAACGCCGTTTCTGCGGGCGTGTGCACGTAGAAGTCGAGTACCGGCCAAGCAGTAGGCAGATCAACCGGAGCTGGCGAGGCAGGCGGCTGCCACTGCCAGAGCACAGCAGCGACAGCGACGGAGAGGCTGGCGCCGGTCAATAGGTGCGCTTCGAGGCCCATGTTCGGGGCTAAGTCGGCTATCTATTTCGGGCCCCGTCGCCGACAAGCAAGCGCAAGGGGGGTAAATGCAGCGCAGCCGCTTAGCAAACATGAACTCTTGCATGAACTCTACTACTCTACACGCGACCTTTAGCGGACGTCACAACATCGAACTCGCCCGGAGAGGAGCAAAACCAACGCATGCATGCAGAAACGTCGCATGCCCGGCGGGCGACCAGTCTTGGCCAGAGCAACATGCTCAAACCAGCTGGCGCGTGGCTGCCTTGGCTGGCGCTGCCGGTTGCCTGCGGGTTCAGGCCACCTCCGCCGCCACAGCTCGTGCTCGACGGCGAGTGCGCTGGCGTCAAGTCCTCCGAATCGTGGAAAACCAAGGAGGGCGAGCCGCACTGGTCCTATCGGATCAAGGTCGCGCCGTGGACGGTCTTCGGACGCGTGCACGTTGAGCTGCACGGCTGGGGAATGCAGGCCACCGTCGTCAGAGGTGGCGACCTCGACGTCAAGGCCAAGTCCTTCTGGGTGACGCTGCATCCAAAGCACGCTGCCGGGCCGGATGACACCTTCCAGATCGAAGGGGTCGGCGAGCCCTTCGCCGAGCCGGCGCTGAGTTGCGAAGGACTGCAGGCAAAGTCGCCTCTCACTCTATTGCCACACATTAGTGCACGTTGCGAGCCCATGCCATGTTGACCACCATTGGGTGTGCTGTCGCCGTGGATGGCAGGAGGCGGATGGCAGCTCCGCGGAGCTGTGCCCATTGTTGCCGGAGTTCGTCATCCAGTCGGACATGAATGAAGTGCGCTCCGGGCATTTCCGTGCGTTTGTCCACGTGGAGACGTGGTGCGCCGCTGCTCACTTCCCCGGGCCCAATCGCGTCTCGTCATCGTCAACATTGCCACTCACCACGCCGCCAATGCTGCAAATGCTGCAGGGTGCTCCAAACGCTGGTCACCATCGACTTTGGAGAGTCGTCGATCACGCTGGGCCGCGACATCTACGGGGCGCGTCTGACCGAGGGAGGCGACGGTACCTCCTCGCGTGCGGTGCTGTCCATGCTGCCGCTGAAGCGCTGTCTTGGCATGTACAAGGACGCCTCTTGCGACAATGCCTTTGGCTTCTCCGCCGTCGCCGAGCCGGCGATGATGCAGCTGCCACGCATCTCGTGCCTGCTTACGCGCAGCATGCCCAATCCGCCACCACCGAAACCGCCACTCCCACCGCCGTCGCCGCCGCCTGGATTCAACATCGACCCAGGCAAATGCACCAACGGGGGGCACGCACATTTTATCGTCGCGCCGCACAGCATCCCATCCCAGGCGGCACTGCAGACGTGGGAACTCAACGTGCATCTGAATCTGTGGCTCATCGGCATGCACGTCGTGATCGATTTTCCGAGCCTGCGACACGCCAAGCATGCCCTACATGTGAGTGCGGTGCGGCCGCCCGACGTTGCCAAGCTGGTGGCTGTCACCCAGCACTCGGCCATCGTGGAGCTGCTCGAGACGGCTGCGCGCGACTTTCAATTTGAGGCCCTTGGCGACGTTGAGAGCCTCGAGGTGATCTGCGACCTCTCCAACGTGCGCCCATTCCCGCCGCCGCCGCCTCCCTACTATGAGTGGGACGATCCAGACCGACCGGACGAGGGAGAGCCGCAGCAGCCACCGGGAGACGACGATGGCATCGGCGGCGGCGGAGACACTCCGTACTCGTACTACGACCCCAGCCCAAATGACGATGCCTCGCTGCAGTCGTCATCACCACCGCCGCGGGCGCGAATGCCTCGCCCACCCCGCTCACCACCAGAGCCGCCCTCCCCACCACCCGCAAGGGGCGGCCAGGGCGTCTCGGGGCTGCGCATCGTGCTGATTGGGGTGCTGCTCGTCGGCATGGTGGCGCTCGGGCTGCAGCAGCGCCCCCAGGAGGTGGCCAAGCTTGCAAAGCGTCTGCGCGGCACTCCCGTAGGACGGCGGCTGCTGCGCAGCCCTGTCGGCCGCAGCCTGCTGCTGCTCGAGGCGCGCTACCTGGGCGTTGCCACCGCCGCCGACCTCGACGGCGACGACGAGGAGGGTGGCACGCCCAGGGCCCTGCCTGCGCCAAAACCAAAGCCCAAAAAGGCGACGCGCAAGGCGAATTCGGAGGTTGAGCCGCTGCAGACATCGGCCGCGGCAGAGTCGATGGTGAACGAGGCCGAGGACGACGACGGCGAGCAAAGGCGTAAGCGCGGCACGCTCTTTGTGGTCCACCTGGGCGGAGACGAGGGGCAGCTTGAGGGTTTGCTACGGCTGGAAGCGGTGCATGAGCTCAAGGAGCTGCAGCGCCTCGTCTCGCTCGAGTGTGACCGACTGGGCGTCGACATGCAGCGCGGCTTCCGTATGACCTTCCAGGACGCCGACGGTGTCAACGCCACAGTGAGCAAGTCGTGCTCAATGGAGCGGATCCGAGGCGCGTCGAGGCTGGAGCTGACGCCCAAGTCTTCGTCGCAAGGGGGTAACGGCGTCAAGGCGCCGCCAGCCCGGGCGCTGAGGAACGACGACATCGACGCGCCCCCCGTAGAGAGGCTATAGCGACGTTGAAACATTCACAAATAAAATGTGAAACGCGACACCCTGGCAACACACCCAGGCCGCGGGCAAGACCATGAGACACGCTCTCAAGAACGGAAGTCATTCATGAGATGAGGGCGAGAAGCGAGAGACATCCGGTCGTCGGTGAGTGCTGAGTGGATGATCCTACAATTCGGCGGCAGTTTCGTGCACGGACGTCTTCAGGGCCGCGGCTGCGGCATTTCGCTTGGCGGTGCGTGACCCGAAGCTCGCGTGGCGTGGTGAGTTTAGCTCGTTCTCCTGGACGGGTGGCAGTCGCTCTAGCTGCGACGTCCACTCTTCCATCTCCTTTCTCGTCAGTGAGCGCAGGTGATAGACATCGCCAGGCGTGGTGATGTCGAACTCGTAGTTGCGTGCACTCGTCACGTCAACCGCAAGCGCCTGCGCAACGAGGGCAATGAGTTTTGTGCTCGAGGGTGCGCGCCCAAGCACCAGTGGCAGGGCGCATGCGCGAATGAATGGCGCACGCACCTCGGTACTGATCTGCTTGCCCTTGCTGTCGGTCAAGGTAAGGTCGAATCCCATTTCACCCCCCGTCTGTCGCTGCAGGATTGCATGCATCTTTTTGTAGAAGGTGGTGCCAGCGGCCTTGACGTAGAAGTCCGCCTCCAGAGCTGGCTCCTCGCCAGGGTCACCGCGCATCGACACCATAGTGCGCTTCGCATTTTTTGAGCGTGTTCCACAGCACAAAGCACCTCCCCATATGCTCATGGCCGACGAACGGACCGGCCTCGACAATCGCAGGAGGGCGTGCGCGGTACGTGTGGGACGCGTCCGATCTTAGAAAAAAACGAGACGCAAGCCTGGGTGACGCAAAGCCCTCTGGCGGCAGGTCTACCTACGAGCTCCAGTGGCCGCGCTCGTGGGGCCTCTCTGGGACCAGCGCGCAGATAAACCTGCAAAACACAAAATTGTGCACATCTGTGAGTGGGGAGAGGCAAAGCACCGCACGCACCGCACGGCCTAACATGGTGCTGCTGATCGACCCTCGGCAAGGCGTGCAGGGTGCAGCGTCAGCAAGCACATTGAGTATCTTTGAGTAGATGAGTGAGGTATCAGATACATGATTACGTCTGTCGTTCTACAGCTGACGTGCTGCTGGCCCGACGCGTCGCCACGAGGAATCCATTGACGGGCGAGAGCACCTGCTCATCGTACTCGACCTGCGCCACGTCGGCGACGCTGCCGCCCGCGTGCGACAGCAGCAGCCCATGCAGCTCCGCCAGCAGGCACGCGTAGGAGGACGCCTGGAAGCCTGCCGCACGCGCCGCTGCCGCCCTCACAGCCTCTGCACCGCCCTCGCCCGCTGCCGCCTCCGCCTTCCGCTGCGCGGTCTTCCCCAGCCAGCCCTTGAGGCAGCATGGCGAGAGGATCAGGCCGTGCACCGTGCTGCCCACGCCGTCGAGCTCGCGACAGTAGAGCTCGATGAGCCGCGGGCTGAGCGCGCCACACAGGTGCGTGCCCACCATGACGCACCACGCCGCGCCGCGCGCCTCGCGAGCGAACAGCGAGCCAATCGCTGCGTCGTCGTAGACGCTCAGCGCGTGAAACTCGACGTTGGCACGACCCGAGAGATGAGACAGGTCCATTTTCGCATTCGAATCGACCATGACGACGCGGCAGCCGGGAAGCGCGACCGACAGCAGCAGGCTCGCCACGCCCTTGCCGGAGCACACGTCGAAGACCACGAGGCCGGTGCCGTCAGCACCGCACGCGTGCTCCGCCTGTGCCCTCACGCGCCGCAGAGCTGCGTAGCTCTCGCTCAGCTCCTTGAGCAGCGTGCGCCGCTTCGAGCGCCACAGACGGCCGCTGTTGGGAGTGCACAGCAGCTGCGTCGTCCATGGGGCCGCGAATACCTCGACCAGGTGCGTGTTGCCCGGGTGCCGACGCGCCGCCTCCTCGCGCCAGAACTCGGGCGTCGCGAAAGGGCCACTGTTGTCCAGCGACGTGCCGGCGACCTCGATGCAGCGAATTTTGTCATGGGGTACAGGGCTTTTCATAGGGCTTGAGTTTGTACTGGAGTCGCTGGTTGGCAGCGACACGCTCGGCTCGAGGTCTGGATGTGTCATAGAGCACCTTCGCGGACTGCGGGTCGACGGCGTGAGCGTGACACGCCTTGAGGTCGAACTCGGACCGGTCGCACTCGCCCTTGTATCCCTTTGCCGGATAGCACTGCTTCGGGTACAGGCCAAGAACTTTCTTGCACGCGGCGAGGGCCTCGATCTGCGCCTCGCAAGCTTTGGACGCCATCTCAAAGTATGCAGAGTGATGCAGCAGAGTGAGTGCATAGAATTCCAGCGCTTAAAGAACAGTGAATTGTCAATGCGGCCTCGGTGACCGCACCACAGTAGATCTATGGGCATGGATCGCAAAAGGCTCCCCAAGAACCCAGCGTCAGCCGACATCGGCACGCGGCAACAACATATGAACACTCGCCACACGCGAAAAGGGGAGAGCTCTGCTGAAACCGGTTTAAAACGCTCATTGCCACACTGTGCTACACAGAGGCATCCGCAGGCGGAGGCGGAGGACCTAGCATCCGTGCTGGTGGCTCCTTCGAACGAAGCTTGACCACCGGCACATCATATCTTCCTGCGCTTGTCACCGTCGCACCGTGCTCTCCGTCCGGTCACTCTTCAGAGCTCTTCAGTTAGTATCCTGAGCACGCGCGGCCGTGTCGTTGGCGGTCAACACGGCCTTGTCACGCTTCGCCACAGCACACGCGTCGCCAGTGCAGCAGCCGAGGCCCGACGAGACCGGCTTCGCGTTCCTGTTGATGCAGGCGCGGTGGATCTTGTTGTAGACGTACTCGACGAGGCTAATGATGAGTCACAGAACTGTGCGCGAGCAGTGGGCGAGGTGTGTGGGCGAGGTGATCAAAGAGCGAGAGGTGCAGACGTGCTGTGGCGGGACGGATGCGAGCAGGGCAGGTCGCACCCATGGTGCGGAGAGTTCCGATCGTCGCACGGGTAGAGGAAGAACCACCCAACGCGCATTGGTTGCCGACAGGTGGTTTATCTTTAAAACACGCGCTGATGCATACTTCTGCATGGCTTCGTGGATAGGGTACGCTGAATGAAGCTGTGGGAGCCCGTGGCGCAAGACGTTCATCAGTCACTGCGCTACACCGCCGCGGAGCCGGCGATGAGCGAGTCCTGCAGCGCTGTTCTGGCGAGTGCCCTACTTCTATGCGTCTACGCATGCACACCCAACAAGCCCAGCGACACGACACGCCACGTGAATAAAACCCCCTCGAACCGCGAATCGACAGATGGCCACCCGCCCGCCCTCACGCCTCGACGGACGCCGCCAAGCCGGCAGCCGCGCCGCACACGAAGCGCGAGTGCGTGTGCGCGCCGGGCCCGTGCGACGAGATGTACCGCACCCGGTAGTCGCGGTACGAGCCCTCGATTGCGCCCTCGCCTTGGTGGTGCCCATCGGCGTCGATTGCGACCTGCAGCGTGCCCGCGCTGCCGCCACCGGCGGCGCCGTTGGCCGCATGCAGCTGCGCCGTCGAGAGCGCGAGCGCGCCGAGCGGGTTTGGCCCCCACGCCGCAGGCCCGCGCATGGGCGACGGGCTGACGCTGCGCTGGCCGAGCAGCCCGTGCACGTCGCGCTGCGCGTACGGCAGCGCCTCGACGAGCGCGTTGTAGAAGTGCAGCTGGCGCGTCTTGTTGCCTGCGGTCAGGCGCGCCATCGTGCCGATGCGGTCGGCGTCGGGCAGCGCCAGCCACGCCGCGAGTGGCGTCTCGCCGCGCGCAAACGCGCGCCAGATCTCGCACGCCCGACGCGCGCGGCCGCCAATGTCCGCCAGCACGCCGCAATCGAGCTCCTCGTTCGGCTCCGGACGGTCGACGACGTCGCGCACGAGCGAGAGGTTGGCGCCGGCGACGCTCACGTTGTACCGCACCATGTGCACGCGCACGAGCGCCGGGTTGGTCTCCATGAAGGCCGTCAGATTGAGCTCGGGCGGCACGTAGCCGCACAGCCCCGTCGCCATGTTGCACACGGAGTGCTCCTCGGTGACACCGACGCCCGCCAGCGGCAGCACGTTGGCGCACGGCACCTGCTCGCTCGAGCCGGGCGCCTCGTCGGGCGAGCGCACCGTGCAGCCGATCGCGCCGTTGAAGACGTCGAAGGTGACGCCGACGATGCGGCTGCGCGGCGCGTCGCACAGCGCGAGGTGGAGCGTGCCGAGCACCGTGTCGGTGATCTTGCCGTGCACGAAGCGCTCGGGCACCGGCAGGAACTGCGCGTTGAGCGAGAGCGTCGGCGTCGAGAGCAGGTTGAAGTACTTCCACGCCTCGCCGCGCACCTCGTACGGGAGGCCGTCGGCGCCGATAAAGGTGGGGTCGTCGCCGGCGCTCGAGGGCGGCAGGGAGGGCGGAGAGGGAGGCGCGCTCGGCGGTTCTGGGAGGGTGCGCGGCAGCGCCGCGTAGTACGCGACCATCGAGGCGTTCAGTGCCTCGCCCCACACCCGCAAGTCGCTCGCCTCGCCGCGGAACAAGCAGCTGTGGGGGGTGCAGCCGCCATCGATGTAGCCGTAAGCGGTATTGGCGTGCTTGCCGCCGTAGTAGGCACCGCTCGCTGTCTCGAACGGGCCACCTCCGCTGCTGGCGACGAGGCTTCCATCAATGTAGAAGGCCACATTCGCGCCGTCGTACGTGACACCGAGGTGCTGCCAAGTATCCTGCGCAAAGGTGGCCTCGACGCCCGTGTTGACGTCGTTGTTTTGGGCCCAAATCATGAGGCCGTTCGAATCTCCACGGTGGACCACGGCAAACAGCTGGTTGCTCGTGCCATCACCGTCACCGAGCTCAAAGATCGTGAAGCCCTGCTCGCTGCGTGCATTGTTGATCCACACCAAGATCGAGCGGCTCTGGTCGCCCAGCACGTCGCAAGACGAGTCGAGCGTGATCGACCCGGACAAGGTCCCGTCGAAGGTGCGAGGCGCGAGGACTTCGCAGAGAGCCATGGCAGGCGACGGTGACGGTGACGGTGACGGCGACGCCAAAAAAGACGTGGCGTCTCGAGAATCCTGCGCAATCAGTTTCTATACGAAGTTTTCAGGTGAAAACAACTTTATTTAGACTTTCATCTGTATACCTGGGCACTCCACCGGAGGCAGTCAAACGAAGCAGTCCATAACCCAGATTCGCCCTCCCCAAAATCCCTCCCGAAGCGAAGTTTGGAGTAAGCCAGATGAATGATGTGCGCGCCGAGAATCTCCCCACGTGGGCTCTCCTGACCGGCAGCTTAGGCAAAGCAATGATTGAAGTATCTAAATGCGCACATTTTACTAAGCTTTACTAAGCTTTATATAGTGAATTGATGGAATCTATAGCAGGTGATACAGTTGGATGGAATCTATAGGAGGTGCTGAGAGGTTGATTGTGCGGCTGGCAGGCACAAGAGTGAAGAGAGCTCTCCCCGTGATTCCCAGTTTGTACGTGGCGAGCGGAAGTTGGCATGTCGTGATGGTGCCGATCTTGTCTGTCGCCGGGTGCTTCATGCGCGCGAACGCGGGGTGTCAAACACCCTGCTTGGTGATCGCTATTGAGGCTATTGAGGTGACGCGTTTGCCAGCGATTACCCCAGGACCCAGTTACTCTAGGGCGCCCGCGGGTCGGCGCCCGCTCAGTAGCGGTGGTGAGGTTGACTGCCTCGCAGCTGCGAGAACTGAGGCGTGGTCCCAGTGCTGCAGGTTGGCTCCAGGAGCCGCCCTGCTGCTACCGGACGCCCCCTCAGTCCCCGCCGCCCTGATCCCTAGCTTTGCCGCCGTCTTGATTGTTCTTGCCCCTCGCTGCCGCTTCCCTGTGATCCCTGGCCATGCTATGCTTGGCGCCCTTGCTTCCCCTCGGCCTGAACTTCTTCGGCTTGCCCACGCCCGCCGCCTTATTATCGAACGGCGTCTTCCGTGCCGCGCTCTGCTCACTCGTCACCCGCTCCGTAACGGCATCGATGTCGATCTCCGCCACCTGCGCCGCCAGCTGATCACCGCTGCGTTTGCGCTATGCATACTTCTGCATGGCCAGCAGCACTTCGTCGGCGACACCGACCGCGGACCTACTACGAGTATTGATAACCAGCGTTCACAAGAGCGTTCACCATGCCGCTCGTCGGCGCAGCGATCATGCCGCACGGCGCCCTCGTCCTCGACCCTTCGCGCGCTGAGATGGCCGGCACGCCGCTCGGCACCGCGGCACGCCGGCTGCACGAGGCGTGCGTCGAGGCGGGCCGCAAGATAGCATCGGCCAAGCCGGACGTCATCCTCCTGTACACGCCCCACGGGCTGATCGGCGGCGACGGCGCCGCCATGTACGTGTATCTGAACGCTACCGCGAGCGGATCGTGCGAGTGGATGGGGGCGTGGGCCGAGCACCGCGTCAAGGTCAAGTGCGACGCCGAGGCGGCCGCCTCGCTGCTGGAGCGCCTCAAGGCCAACGGGCACTCGGCAGCCGGCATGACGGCCTTCAGCGGCTACGACGCGCCGCTGCGGTGGGGCGAGTGCGTGCCGCTCTCGTTTCTCGGCGCCGCCACGCACTCGGCGGAGGGCGGCGCCCGCGTCGTCGTCTTGAGCCACGGCCCAGTCGGAACCGACGAGCGCGCCTTGCTGGCGTCCACTCCGCAGCGCTGCCAGGCGACGGACGCGATGGGACGCGAGATCGGTCAGTGGGCGGCGGAGCAGGCGAAGCGGGTCTTCCTGCTGATCAGCGGCGACCTCGCTCACGTGCACGGCAACGAGCGCGCGCCCACGATGGGAGACGGCACCGCCGACGCTCGCTACCTGAACGCCAAGTATCCGGACGCGCATCCTTCGGCTGCGCAGTTTGAGGAGCGGCTGGTCGGGTGGGTGGCCTCGGGGTCGGCGCTGAACGGCGCTCGGCTCGACGAGGCGATGGGGCTTGTGCCGGACGCCATGTGCTGCGGCATAGAGGGCTTCCGCATCATGCACCAGGCGCTGCTCACACATGTGCTCACGCACCAAGCGCCGCCCGCGCGGCCGTGGTCGACGCAGCTGCTGGCGCACGAGGTGCCCGTTTACTATGGGATGATGGTCGCCACCGTGCTGCCGCGCGACACCGCCACCGACGGAGAGGAGGCGAGCCAACCACCACGCAAGGCGGCCAGGACGGCGGCCTCTGACGGCTCCGGCTCCTCGGCGGCGTTGCTGCCGGCGACGCCTCGCGTCGCTCACGTCGACTTTGCGGGCAAGACCGTGCTCGTCTCCGGGGCCGGCCACGGCTTCGGACGCGCCATCGCACTCGCGTTTGCGTCGCTCGGTGCGACCGTCCTCGCCTGCGACGGGCCCGGCGGCGCTGCCTCCGCGGAGGTGGCCGAGACGGCGGCGCTGGCGCGCGGCGCGGCGGGCGCGGTGAGCGCGTCGACCGTCGACTTCCGCGACTTTGCGGCGGTCCGTGCGTGGGCGTCTGCGCCGGCGCGCGTCGACGCGCTGGTGCTCAACGCTGGAGGCGTGCTCGGCCACGTGGGCGGCGCGCTCGAGGAGGCGAGCGAGAGCGCGTGGGATGCCATCTTTGACGTCAACGCCAAGGCGGCATTCGTGGCGGCGCAGGCGGCGGCACCGGCGCTCAAGCGCGCGCGCGGTCGTGTCGTGACCATCAGTAGCGGAGCCGGGCTGCGGCCGTCGCTGACGCGGCTGCACGCGTACTGCGCGGCCAAGCACGCGCTGGTCGGCCTCACCAAGCAGCTCGCGCTCGAGCTCGGCCCTCACGGCATCACCGTCAACTCGGTGGCCCCCGGCTTCGTGCGCTCCAACGCCGCGTCCGAGGCGCAGTGGCATGCCTTCGGTGCCGAGGGGCAGGCCAAGGTCCTCGAGGGGACCTTCATGCGCTGCCTCGGCACGCCCGGCGACATCGCCGACGCCGTGCTGTGGCTCGCAAGCGACTCGGCGAGCTGGGTGACCGGCCAGGTGCTGTGCGTCGATGGCGGCCGCGCGTGAGGGGGCAAGCTCGACAAAATAAACTTGGATAGACTCAACCTCTGGAGCACAAAATAGTCTAGTAGTAGACCCCTCGCTGCCCGTCGACGGCCTTGCGCACCGCCTCGTTGAAGCGCTGTCGCACGCGGTGGATCTTCTCCTCGCTCTCGTCGTCGGCGCGGGGGTAGACGCGGTTGGTCAGCAGGACCGTCAGCACGCCGCGCTCCGGGTCGGCGCACAGCTGCGTGCCCGTGTAGCCGGTGTGCGTGAACGTCGACGAGCTGAGGTTGGCGCAGCCGCGGTAGGTCGAGGCGGCGTAGTTGTTGGTGTCCCAGCCGAGGGCGCGCGACGAGAAGCTCGCGTTCCACACCGACGTGAAGAGGCGCACCGTCGTCGCGTTGACGCCGAGAGGGCCGCGGGCCACGCCGCCGCCGCCACCGCCGCCGCCGCCACCGCCACCGCCACCGCTGCCGCCGCCGCCGCCAAAGAGCAGCGCCGCACCGAAGGCGTGCAGCTCGGCGGCCGACGCGAAGAGGCCCGCGTGGCCTGCGACGCCGCCCATCGCGTACGCGTTGCCATCGGAGACTTCCCCCTGCAGCTGCCGCTCTCGGTACGGCGTCACACACTCGCCAGGGAAGCCGTCGGCCGTGTCGTTCCACGTCGGCGCCGCGCGCGCCCACAGCGCCGGCGGCAGCCGATAGCCGAGGTAGCGCAGAGTTGGCGATGGCGGCGACGTCGCGTTGCGCAGCAGCGGCGCGAGGATGCGCTTGCGCGCAAACGCCTCCGCGTAGCATTGGTCGATCGGCTGCACCACGGTGGCGAGGGTGGCGGCACCGCCGACGGAGCCGCCGTCGTCCTGCTCGACGGTCTGCGCGACGCACTCGCTCAGCAGCTCATCCGGCGAGACATGCCCGCCCAGGCGCGCGCGCAGCCCGACCGCCAGCAGCAGCGTCATCATCGACAGGTCCGAGTACACGTAGGCCGCGCCGGGCGGCCTCGCGAGCTTCTGCGCATTGATCGCGTCGAGGACGCGGCTCTGGCATGAGAAGCGCAGCGTGCGCTCGGCTGGCGGCCGCGCGATTTCTGGGCAGCTGAAGGCCGGCGTGCAGAAGCACGGCGTCGGGTCGGGCGGCCAGCCGGCCGAGTGGAGCAGCAGGTGCAGCGCGGTGATGTTGCGCTTGCGAGCGTCTGTGGCGGCAAAGTCGTCTCCGAACAGTTCAACCATCGGCGTCGAGAGATTGAGCTCGCCGCTCTGATAGAGGAGCATCGCCGAGGTAGTCGTCGCCACGACCTTGGTGACCGAGGCCATGTCGAACAGCGTGTCGTCGACCGACATCGCGGCCGCTCCCGCCTCGTAGGTGTGGGCACCGACGGCTTGCTGGTGGAGGACACCATCACGGTCGGCGATCAGCGCGACCGCGCCGGGGAAGGCGCGGTCGGTGACGGCCTCGCGCAGCACGGCGTCGACTGCGGCCCACATGTTCTCGGCGTCGCCGACAGCGGTTACGTGCCCTGACCACTTCCCAAACCTTAGTACAGCAAAGAAAGCTGCGAGCCATGTCCGCTGTTCCCATCAAGCACACACCCCGACGCTCGCGACACCACTCACCACAGCACGGGGTCAGTCGGCGGCACGGCGGTGTGCGGCCTGCCCCGGCGGGGGTGGGGCTTCTGCACAGCCGCGGCCGGCTTCTCGGCGGCGGCGCCCCCCACGCGGAGGTAGCCACCCTCGAGCAATTCGGCGCGCACCGCCTGCCGCTCGGCGCGCATCCTCTCGACGCGCGCCCTGGCCTCGGCCCGCTCGTCGGCCTGCTGCTGCTGGCGCTGCGCCCTGCGCACGTGCTCCTGCTGCCGCGCCGCGTCGATGGCTGCCTGTCGCCTGTGGTCGTGCCCGCCGCCCGTTGCCTGCCGGCGGTGCCGCTCGTCGCGCAGCACTGCCGTCTGCTGCCGCCGCTCCTCCGCCTCGTCGTCGCGTCGCTGCCGCTCCTGCCGCCACTGCCGCTGCTCGTCGACGACGCCGCCGCGCACCTGCCGGAAGAATGCCTGCTCGTGCGCTCGGTAGCACTCCCATCGCGCGAGCTCGTCGGCGCGCTGCTCGCTCTGCATCGCCTTGCGTCGCGCCTGCAGCTCGTCGACCGCCCGCCGGTCCGCCGCCTGGCGCTCCACCACCTCGCGCCGCCGCGTCACACGATCGGACCTGATCGCCGCAAACTTGGCCTGCTCTTCCCTCCTGTACGTCGCCCATCGGGCGAGCTCCTCGTGGCGCTCGCTTCTGAGCCCGTGCCGCGAGAGGTCGTCCGTGAAGGCGGCCGAGCGACTGGCGAGCGCGTCAGCGGAACTGGTTGCACGGGGCGGCGGCGCGGTGGCGGGCCGCTCTGTGGCCTTTTGGAGCCCGCTGCTGCTGGTCGTCAGCAGCGGCGCGCGGCGCCCAGTCTCTGGCGCCGGCGTAGGCATGCTAATGCGCGTGAGCGTCGAGCGGACGCCCGGCGGCGCGACGCCCTCGATTGGACCGGGAAAGTCCCAGCGCGTCTCGCCGGTCTCCACGTGCCAGTAGTAGGTGCTGCCCTCGCCGTCGGTGGCCGTCTGCCAGTTTGGTGGGAGCACGCGCTCCTTTTTCGGCCTGGTGGGAGCAGTAGATGGCATGATGTCGCGCTTTCTGGCCTCGAATCGTTCTGTCTGTTTCGAGGGCAGCAGCGCCGCGCAAATTTCTCAGCGACTGAGGAGTAAGAACACGTGGAGCTCACCCGGTGCGCGCATCTCCACGCGAAGCTAACTTAAGGAGGGCACGCATCCTTAACGTGGCGGCTTGACGCGGAATCACGCGGGATCTGTGAGTGGTTGACCTCCTCGTTCATGCATGGTGAACGAAGTGAAAGTCTGCACGAAGTCAATTTGCCGGTGTCAGACACGCCACTAGCACCAGCCCCCACGCCATGTCGGCCGCCGCGCTCATGCAGATGATCTCCATCATGAACTACCTGATCGTCGCCGCGGGCCACGCGCGCCGCGCAGCCAGCAACGACTCCGACTCCGAATCGTCTTCTTGCGCCGCAGAGGACTGCGCCGCGACCAACGGCAGCAGCTGTTGCAGCAGCGGCCTCGTTGGTGACGCCATGTCCTCCACTGAGCACATGAGCACGAACGGGCTCAAGTACACCTTTGGCTTCGCCGTCGTGCTGCTTGCGATCGTCGCAATCTTGAGCCAGGTCGCTGCCCAATTCTTCGACCACGACAGCGAGGAGAAGCAGCAGCGCGAGGACGTCCGCGAAGTGCTGGCACCCAAGAGGCCGAGCGTGTCGCCACTCAGAGCGCAGCGCGCCTGAACACGCAGCAATGCAGTGACCTGGTCCCGCATACAGATGAGGCCCCTGGAGAGGGGGAGAGCCCGATGACCGTGGATGCCACCCGATGGCGTTGCACGCGCGGGGCATGCATTAGCCGTGTTCGTGAGTGTATGACTCTAAGAGATATGAAAAGTGGTAGAAAGAATCTATACCAAACGAGTGAATGATTTGAAAAAGAAAGCTGGAATCAGTGCGAGCAACATGCGCCGTCTGGTGGGTCCCGGCGCTGACGGCATAGAGTGGGCAGTGATCAGCCAAACGCGCTGTGATCGCCCGGTGTGCGCGGCCCGGAGGGGAGGCTGACCGAGCCGCCGGCATGCGGCGAGAAGGGCCGTAGCAGATGCACCTTCATGAAGCGCGGGTGCGAGCACTTTTGCAGCAGCACCGCCGCCTTGCCAGGCGACACGCCGCCGTCGCCATCGGCGTTGCCATCGGCATCGCCGTCGGCGTCGTCGCCAGGCGGCTGAGCCTCTGCTGCTGCTGCTGCGGCGGCGGCGGCGCCACCTCCACCCCCACCCCCGCCTCCGCCGACCCCGCCTCCGCCGCCGCCTCCGCCTCCGCCGCCGCGTGCTGGCTCGGCCATCTCGGCAAAGACGGCCTCGTGCTCCGCTTGCAGGTGGCGCAGCACCGGGCGCAGCTCCTCGGCGCTCGTGCCGGTGGCCTGCTGCATCGACGGTGCCCAGTACTGCTCGGCCGCACTCGCCGGGCCGGGCGCGCCGCCGCTCCAGCGGCCGCAGCGGAGGATGGCGAGGGCGAGGCAGAAGGCGGCCGACGAGACGAGCGACGCCGGGTGCGCCGCGCACGGCTCGCACAGCAGCGAGACGTCGACGAGGAGGTGGGCGAGCATCGCGGCGCGCTCGTGCAGCCCGCGGTGCGTCGTGTACATCGTCGGCCAGCGCAGCCGCTGCATCGTCCAGAAGAGGAAGTCGAGGCGCGTCGGGATGGCGAGGTGCATCCGCAGCGCGTTGCACACGTCGAGCTCCGCGCGCAGCACGGCGCCGCTCTCGTGCCGCTCGCCGCAGAAGAGCACAAACTCCTCGACCATGTGGATGTCGACCTCCTGGAACTTGCACGCCAGCAGCAGCGCCGCCACCGCGTGCTCCTCGAGCCACGCGCGCCAGCTCTGCTCGCCGGGCGGGCGGAGCGGCGCGCGCCGACGCACGTAGAGGTCGAGGATGGCCGAGGCGAGGTGCGCGGTGCGGTCGCAGCGGCAGAACTCCTGCGCCGCCTGCAGCAGCCAGAGCGTCGCCGCACACCGCTCCGGCGCGACGTCGGCGGCCAGCGCGCGGCGCGTGTCGCCGTGCTGTCGCTGCGATGCCTCGACGAGCCGCCACGTCGCCCACACGGAGCCCTCCGTGATCGGGTTGGCGCCGGCCTTGGCGCCGGCCTTGGCCGTCGAGGACGACGAGGAGGAGGAGGCGGAGGCGGAGGCGGAGGCGGAGGCGGAGGCGGAGGCGGAAGAGGCGGCGGAGGACGAGGAACCAAACGACGGGGTGGCGGCGACGGAGGGCCCGGCGACGTCGGCGGTGCTGGCGAGGCGGGGCGAGCGCGGCTGCAGCGCCGACGCCGTGACGAACCCGGCATGGCCGGAGGCGGCGCCTCCGAAGATCCCGCGCTCGGGCGACGGCGGTGCGAGGAACGGATGCAGTAAGGCGTCGGCGGCGGTGATGCGCTGGCGCGGGTCAAACGTTAGCATGCGCCGCAGCAGGTCCTCGGCGGCGGGGGACGCGCACAGCTCGCGCAGCTGGTACTCATCGGCGCCGCCCGACCGGACCTTGAACTCGGCAAACGGCTTCGGCGCCAGGTTGGGGAAGAGGGGCGAATAGTATTGCAGAGTCTCGACGCCCGGCCACACGACGGCCTTGCCCGGGCCGGGCGTGCCGAGCAGCTTGAAGATGCAGAAGAGCTGGCCGATGTCGGAGTCGCCCGCGAAGAGCATCTGTCCCGAGCACATCTCCGCAAAGATGCACCCGCACGCCCACACGTCGATCGCCGTCGAGTACGACGAGCAGCCGAGCAGGATCTCGGGCGCGCGGTACGGCTGCGTCACCACCGTCGGCGAGCACGCGCCCGCCACCTGCGCCGCGCCGTACACCGGCTCGTCGTTGCCGGCGGTCGCGGCGCCGAGCCACCGCACGGAGTTGAAGTCGGAAAGCTTCATGCGCCACTCACCCTCGCCGTCGCCGTCGGCCTCGGTGCGGATGCTGCCGATGGCGCCGTCGTCGCTCGCCGCACGCGCCTTCTCGCGCGGCTGCAGCAGCACGTACTTTGGCTTGAGGTTGCGGTGCGTCACGCCCTGCGCGTGGCAGTGCGCGAGCGCTCGCAGCGCCTGCCGCAGGATGGCGCCCGCCTCGGCGAGCGGCAGCTTGGTGCGCTTGCGCAGCAACGTCTCGAGCGAGGTGCCCGCGTCCTCGTAGAACAGGTGCAACTGCCATGCGTGCACCGCGCGGCGTGAGGCGAGAGGTATCGGAACGGCTCGGGACGAGGGAGGGGCTTGGCTCCCGTGGGCGCCCGGGGGTATAGCGCACCCGATTGCGCGGCGGGTCGAGGTTGATCAGCTGGAGCGGCACGATGTGCGGGTGGTGGAGCTGCTGCAGACAGCTCACAGACCGAAGCAGCCGGTAGCACACGCCCTCGCCCTTGTCCACGTAGTCGAGCTCGACCGAGCGGCACACAAAGGTCTTGCCGTCCAGAGCGCGGGCGCACCGAGTCCAAGTGCCGGTGTGATCCTGCTCGCTTCGGCCGACCTTTCTAAAGTGCGGCAGCAGTAAACCGGCGTCACACGCCTCGAAGCGCGTGCGGCGCCACAACTCGCCGTCCAGCGCGGCCCGCTGCCAGCGCCGGCAGGTCCACGCCACGCACAGCAGCTCGTGGACCTCGACATAGGAAAGGATTTCGACGATCGTCTCGTCCGGTAGCGTGCTGAAGCTGGCGCTGTTCTGGTTCTGGCGTCGGGGCGAGCGCCGCATTCAGTGGGCGGGCGGGCGGCCTGAACGGGTTGGATGTATTCTTCCGCCGAAGCCAGCTCACAGATTATGCGAGGCTGCGACAGCGTGGTTGCTGAAGCCCCTACCCAAATTTCGCCCCGCCCCGCTGTCTCCGACCGTGAGGCCCGACAGCTTGAAGTACGTCCCAACCGTCGATGCCGCAGTTAGGGACCATCGGCATAACCCCGCTGCATGCAAAACTTCTTTTGTGGTTTTGTATTGTTTGGCTTCTGTGTGACAGACTAGAGACGCATGGAGCGTTTGTTAGCCCGCGCAGGCCTCTCTCGCCTCCTTACCACCTTCAAGGAAGAGGAGCTGACGCCGGAGCTTCTGATCAGCATGGTAGAGGGCGGTGGTTGGGACGACGCGATGGGCGAGCTGGGCGTGGACGAGTCGGACGCATCCACCCTGAGGCGGACGCTCACATCGTCCGAGAGCAGCAGCACGGCCACTGGTGCGCCAGCCGTCTCGGCGAGCTCCGGTCAGCCTGCGTTCGTAATGTCCGGCGACCTAGCCGCCGCTCTGGCGACCGTGGCGGCCACGCACGCTCCAAGCGCCGAGCCCGCCGCCCCAGCCAACAGGGCCTTCACTTCCGAAGGCTTCAACGTCAGCCACATCAACCACGTCAGCCCTGAGACTAAGCCAGCCTCAGCGGCGCTGGCCGCATACCAGCGTAGACAGATGCAGCAAAACGTGCAGCAGCAGCAGGCAAGCGGCGCGGCCACGCGACCCAAACCGCAGGGCTACTCGCCCGCTCCTACTGCACCGCCGTCGGTGCGACCGATCGACAAGTTCAGCCAGGGCGGCGTCGTGCCGGTGCCATCGGCCGCGTCTCGACCCGATGTGTTCGGCGCGCCACCCTCCGGGGAAGCTGCCGTCACCGACGAGAACGACCTGGATTAGTGAGTATACCTCTAGAGAGCAGAGGAGCGATCGTAGTAGCGTTTGCTAAGCTAGCGAACAAAATAGAAATACATAAGACGGCGCATGCATAGCTTATGCTCACGAATCATGCAACAAAAAGGTGGTGGCACCCCAGGCTGCATCTGGCGCGCGCGCACAGGCGCGTCCGCGCAGCTACTGCAGCACGCAGCACCCGCCGCCGCCGCCGCCGCCGCCGCCGCCGCCGCCCTTGTCGCCGCCGCCGCCGCCGCCGCCGCCCTTGTCGCCGCCGCCGCCGCCGCCGCCGCCGCCCTTTTTGCTGCTGACCTTTTGAGGGGTGAGGAACTCGAGCACGGCAGAGTGCCCCGCCGACTTTGCCAGGTCGTACGCCGTCATCTCATCGTCGTCGCGAATCGCTTGGTCGGCCCCCTTCTCGAGCAGCAGCGAGATGACCTCGTGTCGGTTGGTCGACGCCGCACTCATCAGCGGCGTTGAGCCACTCTTCGTCTGCAGCGAGACCATCGCAGCCGCGTCGTCGCCCAGCTTCTCAAAGAGCAGCTTGCAGCAATCCAAGTTGCCCGGCGGCGGGCCCATGCACGCCCAGTGCAGGCTCGTGCGTTTCAGCGAGTCGATGATCTTGGCGTCTGCCCCCCTGCTCATCAGAAAGTCGACGCACTCGAGGTTGCTGATTCCGAGCGCCCTGTGCAACGCGGTGCGTCCCTGCGCTCCCAGCGCATTGATCTCGGCGCCGCCATCCAGGAGCTCGGCCATGAGCTCCTTGTCGGCGTCACGCGCCGCCTTATGCAGCTCGGTGTCGGCCGGCATGACTCAGCCCGAGCCGGGGGGGAAACAGACACCACCCGAGCCCGCCCACGGCGGCGCGGGAAATCCCGCGGACGAGCCAACCACTAGCGGCGCTCGGCAAACTTCGTCACGCTTCGTCAAGTTTGCAGTTGCGGTGGTGTGACACACGAAGATGAGGGCGGGCCACCAACTGTTTTTTGGGATACTTTAGATACTTTCCAGAGCATTGCTTTGCCTAAACTGCGGGGATACACTGTACTACTGGTCCCCAGCCATTTGGTGGCGATTCCCCCGGCGGGTCGCCACGCGCCGAAAGGTTGAGGAGGATCAGTGTGACTGTGTCTGTCTGTCTGTCACGAAATTTGCGTGTCTGGGTGATGATGCCCCTGGCGCGCGCGCGTCTGAAAGCTCGTTGCGAGGCCAAGGCCCGAAACCTTGAGTCGATTCTAACCCAACCACAATGGCGGCGCTGAAGACGGCCCGAAGAGAGTTCAACGAGGCCCAGGAGCTCGAGAACCTGCAGCGTGTCTTCCGCCGGCTCGACAAGAAGGGCGACGACAAGGTGCGTGCCAAGCGCATCGCTGGCAGTTTCGCTCCAGCTCTCGTGGCTCAGCTCGCGAGTCCCCATGCCTGGCGCAGATTGATTGCTACGAGCTCTTCGACTATCTCAAGTTTCTCGGCTTCAAATGCGTCAGGCGAGATGTGGAGGACATGATCTGGGACGTCGATGAGGTGCGCTGCCCGCTAGCGGCCTCACCCAGCTCCAGAAGCAGGCAAGCGACGCACGCTTGACGGCTCCTTGCGCCACCGTGTGCGCGCAGGACTGCGATCGCTGCGTCAACTGGGAGGAGTTCAAGACGATGTTCTATCGTGTGAGGCACGACAAGAGCGGGTGGGAGCCGCGGCGGCTCTTCAACGTCGTCGAGTTCATGATGCACGACAAGGACTGCTCCGGCACGATCGACATGGACGAGTGCATGGAGATCCTCTTCCGCCGCTTCGGCAAGGAGCAGCTCGAGTCGAAGGTGAACGAGTTCATGAGCCAGGACGAGGACGGCGACAACGACATCACGTTCACCGAGTTTCTGCACATGGACAACCGCTCGGACAAGGCGGGCAACACCAAGGACCCGGGCTTCCTGCTCTCGCGCGGGCTGGTGGCGCAGACCAAGGAGCAGAACGCGATGCTGCTGCAGAAGGTGACCGACGCGCAGATCAAGGCGCACAAGTCGAGGGAGCGCCACGGGCTCGGCGATCTGTGAGACGGATCCCGAGGCACGTGTAAGGCACGTGTGGGCCTCACGAGAGCTCAACCGAGCGCGGGCAGCGAGACTTCGAGAGATTCTACGCAGCAGCGTCTCGCGTACGTACGGTGCTTGGCTGTGATTACGTTTAGACACGCCCAGTGAATGTGGAATTGAATTCTAGTGCACGGTGAAGCGATTGTACGAGCGCGGCCGCTCTGGCGAGGCGGGAGGCCCCGAGGCGATGGCCGAGTCGAGCCATTGCTTGTGCGCCTCGACCTGCGCGCGCTTCTGCTCGGTGGCGGTGCCGAGCACGGCCGCCGCCGCCGTCGCGCCGCCCTGCAAGCCGAGCGGCGTCCGGCTCGCGCTGCTCGCGGCGCGCGCCGAGCGTGCCGACGACGCGCGCTCGCGCCGCTGTTGCAGCTGCTCTGGGCTCTGCGGCGGCGGCGGCGCGGGCTTGCGCGGCGTCGCCCCGCCGCCCGTGCGATGCGGGCGGCGCGGCACCGACGGCGGCGGCACCGGCTGCAGGCGCGCGTCGCCCGCCGCCTCGTTCATCCAGTAGCCCGCGGCGGTGAGCGAGGCGCGCGCGGAGCGTGAGGAGCCCGGCCGCAGCTTCGGAGGGTTGAACAGGAGCGACGGCGACGCTTTCGTCTCGACGGCGGAGTCGCGCCGCTGCGTGTCGCCCGTCGGCGCCTGCCGCGGCCCCTGCTTCCCAGCGCCGCCGCCGCCGCCGCCGTCTGTGCCCTTGACGATCAGCCTCGAGAGCTCCGGACCGAAGGGCGCGGGTGGCGCGTTGGGTGCGGCGCCCACGACGTTCTCACGCGGCGAGGTGGGCGGCGCCTCGCCCATCGCGCTGAGCCTCCTCTCGGCGGTGCGCGGGCCCGGGTTGGACGCCATCGCCCTGAGGGCGCTCGCGTCGAGGGGCACACCACCCACCGCGACGGCGGCGTGCGCGGCGCGGGCGGTGCCGGGGCGCTGGCGCGGCGCGTGCGGCCGCGGCGGCGCAACCGCGCTGGCGCGCGCCGACTGCGGCCGGTATGCGGGCGGGTAGGAGGCGCGGTCGAGGGGGTGAACCACCCTCTGCTCGACCTGCACCTGCTGGCGGTGCCACTTGATTCTCGCCTCCTCGATCGCGTCGCGGCGCGAGACGTGGTGGTCGATGGCGGCGTGGCGGCGCGCCTCGGCAAGCCGCTTCCTCTCGAGCTGCTGCCGCGCCGCCTCCTGCACCCCCCGCGGCGACACCGCCGCCACGTTGGCCTGGAGCTGCACCGGCGTGGGCGCGTGCTGCAGCTCCTGCTCCATGGCCGCTACGTGCTCGCCCAGCTTCTGCCGCGCCTCCTCGTCGTTGCGCAGCTCGTCCAGTCGCGTCTCCACTCGCCACCGCGCGCCGCGCAGCTCCTCCTTCCGCTTCGCCGCCCTGCGCCTCGCGCGCTCCTCGTCGCCCTCGTCGCCCGCCGCGAGAGCCGCCGCCGCCGCCGCCGCCGCCGCCTCCGCCGCGCGCCGCGCCGCGTCGCCGCCGCGCGCCATCCACTTGCGCTGCTCGCACAGCGCGCCAATCAGCGCGAGCAGCTCCGCCGTGCCCGACGCATCGGCCTCCTCCGCAGCCGGCACCCCTCCGCCAGACGCGCGCCTGCCCACCTTTGCCCTCGTAGCGCCCACCGTCGCACTGCTGCTCGGCCTGCGTGCGCAAAACCAAGAGAGAACGTCAGGCGTGGGAGGAGCGTGGGAGGAGCGCGGGGTGACCGGCAGCAGGAGGCTGGCCAGCAGTGTCTCGGGCGTCGCTCAGGCGTGTTGCCAACGGTGCGATCATCGGCGGAGCGCTTCCATTTCGACGCGACGTGGCGCCGTGTGAGCGCGAGTGCCAGCCGCTCCGCACGCGCGTTGGTGAGGCGCGTGAGGCGGCTCATCGCCACCGCCGCCTCGTCGACGTCGGGAGAGCTCCCCATCTGCGCGCCGCCGCCGCCGCCCTCGAGCCACCACGGCCGCGGGCCCGCCGCGTTCTGCTGCGCCGAGCGCCCCCACGCCTCGCCGTCCATCACGAGCCCGGCGTCGAGCCACCGCTCGATCAGCTCCTCGATCGCCGCCGCGTCCTCACGCACGCGCGCCGAGGCCGCGCCGACTGCGCCACCCTCGCCGCCGGCAGTGTCCGTTGCCGCGCCCTCGTCTGCCGCCTCGGCCTCGGCAGCGGCGGCCGTGTCTACCGGCGCTGTGGTGGCACCGATGAAACGCGACGGCGAGCGCTGCGGCGAGCCCGGTGCTGTCGCGTCGCCGGACGATCCCGTGCGCTTTGGCGGCGACGGCGGAGAAGCAGGCGAGGCGGTGGCGGATGGCGCGAAGGCCGCAGTTCTCACGAAGACGCCGCCGATGCGGAAGCACGGTTCGTCTTCGTCGGGCTCCGGCTTGGGACCGCGGAAGATCAGACCGGCCGTCCGCCGCGTCTTGGCCATCTTCTCCGCCTCCTTTCTGGCCTCGGCTGCCCTGACTGCCCTCTCCTCGGCCTCCCTGGCCATCTCCTCGGCCTTGACTCGTGCAACCTCCGCCTTCTCGGCCAGTTCCCGGCGCACCTCGGGGTCAGCGATGAGCACCTCAAGTTGAAGTGCCACGTCAACGTGCGCACGCGGATCGTCAGGCACGAGCACCGCGGCCTCCACCTTGTACGTCTCCTCGGCCAGCCGCCTACGTTCCAACGCGGCGCGCATGTCCGGAGATATCCACTGCGAGGGCCGCCGGAGTGGCACCTTCGGCGGCTCGGCCGGCAGCGCTCGTACCTTCATGCGCTACGTTGCGCAGAGTCAAGGCTCACTGTCAGGGCTGAACAGCCGACTCAACGACTGCATGCGCAACCACTGTCTTTGGCATGCGGGGGGGCACACCACGCGCGAGGCGGAAGTTTCAGAAAATCACGACTTCCACAACCCCTCCCCACATCGATCATGCTTGGTCATGCATGGGCGTGCAAAGCCTGGGCCCTTGGGCGACACACAAATCCGGTTTGATGAGCGACGGGCTTCTCGCGATAAGTTGAGTGCTTTGGCGCTGCCGCTCGAGGGTCGCCTATTGGCGCGCCTTGAGTGGCCCGTGATTGCTCGCCCAGTTGCCGAGTGGCTCGCGTGGTTCGCCGCCCTTTACTGCGTGCCGCGATGGCTGCAGACCTCCGTCGGAGCAGCCAGCCTCGTCGGCGTCGTCGGCAGCGGCGGCGGCGGCGGCGGCGGCGGCGGCGGCGGTGGCGGCGAACGCGCGGCGTGCGACGTACGACGCCGCGGCGCGCGCCGCCTCGCGATGATCCCCCGCGCCGCCGCCGCCGAGCAGCGAGAGCACCGCGTCCGTCTCATCCTCCTCCTCCTCCTCCACCACCACCACCTCCTCCTCCCCGGCGGCGGCAGCGGCCGTCGTCTCGGCCGCTGCTGCGGTGCGGCAGAGGAAGCTCTCCGGCAGCGCCGCCGCGCCGATGCGCACACCGTCAAAGTGGCCGTCTGCCGCCGGCCGATGGGGGCGGTATGTCCTCAGCGACGACGCGGCGCGCGCGCCTGCGCGGTCCGGCTCGGCCTCCTGCTCCTCTTGCTCGTCGTCGTCGCCGTCGTCGCCGTCGCCGTCGTCGTGATCGTTCGCCGCATCGAGCTCGGCTGTCTGATCAGGGAGGAAGCTCATGAGCTGCAGCAGCTCACCCAGCTCGTCCTCGTCCTCGTCCCCGTCCGCACCCACCGCATGCGCCGCACCGGACGTCGCCTTGGCAGGCGGCTGCGCGCACCGGCGTGCCTCTCGCGCCAGCTGCGCCGCCTTCACGTGTTGCCGCGCCGTTTGCGTGCGCGGCGGCGAAGCTGGCGACTGTGCGTGGGGTTGCTGCTGCGAGGTTCCCCGCTCCAGCGCCGCAGCAGCCGCAGCCGCAGCCGCAGCCGCCACTGCCGCCGCGACAGTCGACGCCATTGTCGCCGCAGCCGGCGGGGGCGCTGCCTCCGGGGCGGCCTCCGAAGCGCCTGGTGACTCGGAAGGCGCAGCAGGTGCTGCGGCCGCCTGCACCGCGGTTGCCGGCCGGTCCGCCACCGGCTCTTGCTGCGAGGGCACGGTTTGCTGCTCGTACTGCGGCTGCGGCTGCAGCGGCTGTGGCGGGAAAGGCTGCTGCGGCGGCTGCGGCGCCGGCGGCAGCTTCGGCAGTGGCCACTGGCTTGGCGATGGCGGCGCATCTCGGGGCCAACTGACCGAGCCGCCCTGCATTGCGAGCGCCTGCAGCGGCGTTGGCGAGGGCGGCGGCTGGGGTGGCGGGCGCGCCCCGTGCATGCGCGGCAGCGGCGCGCTCGGCTGCGGCCGTGATGGCTCCCGCGCCGGCCCTCCGCTCGCACCGGGAGGGTCGTCGGCGACTTTTGTCGGCCGGAATGACGCGGCCGGGATGCCGCTGCCAACCGCCGCCGCGACGCCGGTGGCAGCGCTCGTCGCTGTCGGCGCCACCGGCACGCCGCCTCGGCGCATCGCGGCGCTCCAGTCGCAGCGATGTGCACGCAACCCCTCGCACGCCGCCGCCACTCCACCCAGAGCCTCGGCACCGCCGCCATTGCCGCCGTCACTCCACATCAGCGAAGCGGCGGGCGCGGTCGGGGGCGGCTCGGGGGCGGCCGGCGAAGGTGTGCGCGCCGACGGCTCGGCTCGGCTGAGCGCCATTTCGAGCAGCGCGCCAGAACCGGCGGCGGCGGCGGCGGCGGCGGCGGCGGCGGCGGCAGTCGCGGCGGTGGGGCCGACGCGCATCCCGGCTGCGCCCTCCCAAGGCGCTGGCCGGCTCGGCATCTGCGGACGCGACTGGGTGGCGGCAGTGCCGATGGTCGGCTGTGCGGTGCGGATGGTGGCGTCTCGCGGCGCCGATGCCTGGCCACGCGGTCCAGTGCGGGGCTGCGCGGACGGCTCGGCCAGCGGCGGCGCTGGTGCGGCCGTGCTGGACGTCGACGCCGCCGGTGCGACGACAGGGACGACAGTAGGAGCGGCTGGGGCCACCACCCCGCCCGCTGCCGGCGGAGAGGAGGCCACGGCAGCCAAGGCGATGGGCGTCGGCGTGGCTGGAGGATACTGAGGCGTGGCAGCGACGACGGTGGCCACATGGGCGTTGGGACCGGCGGCGACCGGCGCTGCAGGCGTCGTGCGCGGCGGAAGCGGCTCGGCGATTGAAACTTCTTGCAGACCGGCAGCCGGCGTGGGGCCGCCGGAAAGGTTGGGCAACGTGACAGCTGGCTTGTCGCTCGCTCCTGGCAGGGTGGGCTCGATCGCCGACGGAGGAGCGACCGATGCGCAAGCGACCTCTGCGCGAAGAACCGGCGGCGCGGCGGTGGTGGGCGCTGCCAGGGGTAGCGCGGCGTTGGATGGCAGCGGCGGAGGAGCAGCAGACGCGTCTGCGGGGCTCGCTGCCTGCTCGTCGTAGGCAGCGGCAGCGCGCGGGAAGCTTTCCCGTAGGCTCCGCTCAGCCTGCGACGCCATCGGGGCCACAGCTACCCCACTCGTTGTCTGCTCACCCCTCGCGTCTCCCTCCACCGCGCCAGTCTGCGAGGCGCTCGGGCTTGCTTCCGGCGTGTCCAGCCGCTGCTGATACGTCTTGAGCAGATGGAGCGACTGGCGGAACTTGCTGCGCAATGACGCGGTCTCCTGTGGTGGTGGCGGGGGCGGATGTCATGGATGAGAGCGCGCGTGTGGTTATGTGCATTGAGGTTTGGCATCACACCTCGATGATCGACTGGTTCTGCGTGCGCATCCGCTGCAGGCGCGACGCATACTCCTGTCGTTCCTGAGATGCCTGCTGCGCCTCGCGCTGCGAGCGCGCCAGCTCGCGCAGCAGGTTGCCGATCTTCATCTTCTCGTCCATGCGCAAATCCGTGATCGCAGCGCCATCCGGAGGCGGAGCGCTGGTCATTCTCAACCCGTTCGTTTGGGGAGACGCGCCAACACATGCTTGCGTGCGGTGATTGCACCCCCACGATTGCACAAGATCTCAGACCCAAAGTAATCTAAAGGGATCGCTTCGCGCAGGCGGATGATCCGCTGCTAAATGCTGTTCACTGGTGTTTGAGGCCATTGAGGCTGAGCAGTTAGTCGAAAAAAATTCTAATGTACTTGCGGTTTAACGGTTTAACGCTGTTAGCTTACCTCCTTCCCACCTCGGCTCCGTTACACGCACGGTGACCTAGGTTGCGTCAGCTGGGTATAATGGGGTGTACTTTATAGCGGAGTCACGTTGAAGCACCCCCCCGCAACTGTCTCGATCACGTCATCTGGGAAGCAGCTGTGAGCTGCAGGGGGGTGCAGGTACCCCCCATGCAGGCGCCTCCCGCACGACCTGTGAGCTTGGGGGGGGTTCAGGTCCAGACCGTGTAACGGTCAAACGTAACGTCATGTTGGAAAGTCTGAAGGCAGCCGTCCGTGCAGTTCCAGCGGGTGGAGATGACAGAGGAAAGTCCGCCTCGAAGCTTGAAAAACGGAGCTTTTTCCAATATCATAAAGAATCTTTGATATTATAAAGCGTGGTTTTTTTGGACGACTGGTTTTTTTTTCAGCTTCTAATCCGCAGCTCCCTGGCGTAACCTTGACTAACCTCTGACATCCAGGAACACCCATAGATGTCACAATGATCACTGTCATGTCGGCTACCAACACAAAAGCAACATCCACAACACTAAGGCATGCAGATACACATATGCGAAACGCGAAGGGACACATGAGAAAAGACGATAATCTAAGAGTCAGAATCGTCTGAATCAGGCACAGAGCGCTTCTTCCCCCTACCCGATGAGCTTCCAGTGCTGGCTGCTCTTGGCGCCTTCACTTGCGATCGCTTCGCCTGCCCGTACGCTGTCGTCACTGACGGCGGCGCAAAGTTAGTAATTTGCGCATCGGCCAACTCTAGCAGACCACCACAGTTGGAGATGGGGCAATCTGGGATTGGACCCACGTAGTACTTTGGCAGCTCCTCGCCATTGCCACCATTCCAAGGGTGGGCGTCGGCGTGCGGGTAGCTGCCATCCATCTCGTGGCAGTAGATCTCTCGAAACGCGTAGCCACGGGTCAGTTGAGGCGTAGTAAAAGCCCACGTGAAGTTCTTCATTGAAAGCGGCGTTCCTTCGTCGGCCGCGCCATACAGTTCGGCATAGTAGTCTGCCGCCTCCATATTCCAGTTCTGCCCGTGGTTCTTCTCGCTGCCACACGGATCGGTGATGCCGTCACCCCAGGTGCTGACTTTTTCAACAAGCGAGAGACACAGCAATCGCTGCTGCCGGCCAGCTGCTTTCTTCTGGCCGGTTGCCGTCGTTCCGAGTAGGATGCGGTACAGCATGCCGGTGCGGATAGGCTGCTGCACGCGAACTCCTTGCAACTGCCGAGCCCACGGTGTGTTTACCAGCTGCGTACACTCGAGGCTGGAATAGCCGCGGCGTATGCCAGCATCGGTCACCACCATCTTCTCGAAGGCGGTGAAAGTACCGAGCTCCGACCGGCCATACAGGCGAGCCAGCACGCATCCATCCTTGCGGAATTCGTGGCAATCCATGGCCGAATGCACCAGGATCACACGAAGGGACAACAATGTGCGAAGGGACAACGCGAAGGGACAGTCTCTTGGCCGAAGGGACAAGCTGTTTCATTTCGATGTACTACGTAGTAAAAAGTATAAGTTAAAATCATAAAAGATTCTTTATGATATTGGAAAAAGCTCCGTTGCAACACGATATTCGGACCTGGGAGAAGAACCACCTAAACGGAGCAAACGAGTTTCAACACCCCCTCCGCCGACATGCATGCGTCGGGTCGGAGCAGAGGAGGTGTATGCGGAAGCGAAGTGCAGTG
>Ga0209713_10000144_pt1 | contig 39232 bp, 49 predicted proteins | sample ArcOceMetagenome_3_FD_187444 | JGI IMG/M metagenome (GOLD analysis project Ga0209713, IMG submission 187444) | Marine eukaryotic phytoplankton communities from Arctic Ocean - Arctic Ocean- Svalbard ARC20M Metagenome (SPAdes) (version 2) | ecosystem: Environmental > Aquatic > Marine > Oceanic...
CCGTGTCTCAGTCCCAGTGTGGCTGATCGTTCTCTCAAACCAGCTACTGATCGTGGCCTTGGTAAGCCATTACCTTACCAACAAGCTAATCAGGCGTGAGCTCATCCCTAGGCAGTATAAACTATTTCACCTCTCGGCATATGGAGACTTAGCAACCGTTTCCAGAAGTTATTCTCCTCCTAAGGGCAGATTCTCACGTATTACGCACCCGTTCGCCACTAAAGTTAAAAACTTTCGTTCGACTTGCATGTGTTAAGCATACCGCCAGCGTTCATCCTGAGCCAGGATCAAACTCTCCATGGTATTCAAATATTTCAAATAATAAATATAAATTTTTAATCTGGATTCAATAATACAGGTTGTTGATATCAAATGTCAAGCATTTAAAATCAAAAATTAAGACTAATTAAATTGGTATACGTTTCTAAACTTACATTCAGTATTATGTGGTAAGATATCAGGTACTATTAGAGCACTATATTTATTTAAGCAAATTTTTTTCGATCATAATGAGTTTACTAATTATTGGCGGGACTGGAACTCTGGGTCGCCAAATTGTAAGACAGGCTATTGATGAGGGTTATCAAGTTAAATGTTTAGTACGAAATCTTCGACGTGGTACTTTTCTTCGAGATTGGGGTGCTGAACTTGTTTATGGTGACTTAGCCATACCAGAAACTATTCCACCATCATTAAAAGGGGTTAGCGTTATTATTGACGCTGCGACAGTACGTCCAACAGATGATTACAATGCTGAAAAGATTGATTGGCAAGGGAAAGTTGCATTGATCGAGGCTGCAAAATTAGCAGAAATTAAAAAGTTTATATTCTTTTCAGTTTTGAACGCGGATTCAAATCGTACTATTCCATTATTGGATTTAAAACTAAAAGTTGAAAATTATTTACAAGCTTCAGGTCTAAATTATACAATTTTCCGTTGTTCAGGGTTTTTTCAAGGTTTGATTAACCAATATGCTATCCCAATTTTAGAAAATCAAACAGTATGGCTATTGGGCGAATCTCTCCCAATCGCTTATTTAGACACACAAGATGCTGCTAAAGCTATAATTAGTAGTTTAGTAACATCAAAGAGTGATCGTAAAAGTTTTTCACTCGTTGGTCCAAAAGCTTGGACTTCTTCAGAAATTATCGATTTATGCGAGCGTCTATCTGGTGAAAAGGCGCAATTATCATATATTCCATTTATCATACTTGGTGCTTTACGACGATTTTTACGACTTTTTGAATTTACATGGAATATTGCTGACCGTTTACAATTTGCCGAAGTTTTAAATACAAAAGTAAATTCTACAAATAAACAAGATTTAACTTTTCAATCCTTCGAATTTTTAACACTCGAACAATATTTACAAGAGTATTTTGGTCAAATCCTACGTAAATTAAAAGAAGTTAATTATCAACAAACACAACGTAGTAACGATATTTCATTCCTTTAAATTTAGAGTTTTTAACTTTACTCGGTTATTTGTTAAAAATTTTATTAAATTTTTTGTATTAATCGTTCAATATTTAGGTTATAATCTTATTTAAATTCTCGTACTAGTCACCTTGTACTTTATTCGTAACGTAGCAAATGGCTTTGATTAAAACTAACAAATTTTGATAAATGTTTACACTAAAAATCTTAGTTTACACAGTAGTTATTTTCTTTATTTCTCTTTTTACTTTCGGTTTTCTTTCTAATGATCCATCAAGAAATCCAAACCGAAAGGATTTAGAATAATTTAAAATTAACTCTCACGAAAATAGAAGACATTAATTTTATTTAAATTAATGTCTTCTATTTTTATATAAATTAATCTAAGTAGCCTCGTTGTACTTGTAATCTCGCGGCCTCAGAAAGCACAGGAATACGGGGATAGCCACCAAAAATGATTAAAGTTGCGGCATAAAGGACTAAGCCCATTGTTCCTAGGTACATACAATTTGAAATTAAATTTCCTATCAAACTTTCGCGAATAGCTACGGGAAAATAGGCAAAACTAGAGCCAACACAAGAACAAAGTATATTTAGTAATATTGCCTGGATTATATTGTATCTTAAAAATTTTGATAAAGGTAGCGTTCCGCGTGAGCATACCATAAAAATTCCGACCATCAGAACAAATATTAAATATACGTTATTCGTATAGATTACATTTAATTTAGCAATATAGTTAAAGTAACAGTAATTTAAAAAAATGTTATTTGTTCCCGAAAAAACTTTCGGCCCGAAAGAATAAGATATTTCAATAATTGGGAAGATATACGAACTGATCGCTAAGCCCCTTTCAAAAACTTTTACGCAAAAACTTTTTAAAATATTATTATTCATTTAAGGTATTTTATACGTTTATCTAATTGGTTGAATTTATTTTAATGTATTTAAAATTATTAAAAACGTGTTTTTAATCGCGCCGACTTACCAGTTCTTTCACGTAGATAGTATAGTTTTGCACGTCGAACTTTTGCTCTACTAAGTACTTTAATATCTTTTATCCAAGGCGAATTAACTAATAACACTTTTTCAATTCCAACTCCTTGAAATACCTTTCGTACGGTTATAGTAGAACCTATTTGTTCTATATTGCGATGTTTTGCAATAATAACACCTTCGTAGGCCTGTAATCTTTCTTTTTCCTTTTTATCGTCTGACTCTGACTTTTTTGGTAGTTCAAGATAAAGCATTACACGCACTGTGTCACCAACACATAAATCAGGTAAATCTGATTTTTTATATAAAATCTCACTGTTTTTTAGTACGTCCATTGTTTTTTAACACAATATGAATTAATTTTTTACCGCACAACTAGTCATAAATTTAAACAAAGAGATTTAAATTGGAGACGTATGTATTAGTAGTTTACAAATTCATTCATTGATTTGCAAGAATACATTTTGAATTATATTTCGTAATTTGACTAAACTGTCATTCAATCTAAATGATTAACTGTATTTTGAAGCTTGCGCGATATTTCCCGATTCAGCCCATTTTTGAAGTGCTTGGATTTCGCTACTTTTAGTTTTAGCAAGTGGAACGCAGTTTTTAATAGATATAATAATATCTTCAGTTGTAAATTCACGTTTTTGACTAAATCCAAAACGCATTGCTTCGATAATTACTTGTTCAATCTCAGCACCCGAAAAATCTTTACTTAAATCACTTAACAACGGTAACTGGAAATTATCTAACTGGTTTGGTCGTGATTTTTGTAAATGAACTTCAAATATTGCTTGTCGTTCTTCGCGTGATGGTAATGTTAGAAAAAATACTTCATCAAAACGTCCTTTACGTATTACTTCAGGTGGAATCCATTCGATATTATTTGCTGTCGCAACAACAAAAACAGGTGTTGTTTTTTCTGATAACCAGGTAATAAAAGTTGCTAGTACGCGACTCGTTGTTCCACTATCACCACCACCATTCTGTGTTCCGGCAAAGGCCTTATCGATTTCATCAACCCAAAGAACACATGGTGATAACGCTTCAGCGATTTGTATCATTTTTCGTACACGCGATTCTGATTGTCCGACAAGTGAAGCAAAAAGTCGACCAAAATCAAGTCTTAATAATGGTAGCTTCCATTCGTTTGCAATAATTTTAGCTGCGATTGACTTTCCAGTTCCTTGAACGCCAACAAGAACTAATCCTTTAGGATAAGGCAAACCATAATCTAAAGCTATTTGAGAAAATGCCTCATCTCTCCGTTTAAGCCATGCTTTAAAGTTATCTAATCCACCTAAATCGGATATATTTTTATCGGCCAAGCAGAATTCTAATAGTTGACTTTGCTGTATTATTTGCCTTTTTTCTTCTAAAATTAAACCTGGGCTTGACTCATCGATTTCTCCATATTGAGCAATTATTTTTGAAAATACACGTCGTATACGTTCTAACGACAAACCTTGACAGGCTACTGTTAACTCATTAATTCGATCCGATGAAATATTTTGTTGTAAGGAATTAATTAAACGTTTTATTTCTTCTTGAATTTCTAAATAACTCGGTAATGGAAATTCAATAACCGTAATTAATTCTTTTAAACTATCCGGTATATTAATTTCTGATGAAATAATAATTAGATTTTTTTGTTGAGTTTTTAGTTCTTTATTTAAATTTTTAAGCTTCCGAATTATTGAGAGATCTTTTAAAAAATTATCATAATCCTTAAGTACAAAAACAGATGCGGTTTCGGGTGTCAATTTTTCAATTAATTCTAAAGCCTCTAATGGGTTTTTCGCCGCAAAGCCAGAATCATTTGGATTTCCCTGATAACCTGTTATAAAATCCCAAGAATAATAAGTTCGAGATACATATTTTTTCGTGCATAGTCGGATTATATATTCAATACGTTCCTCTTCGTATGTTGATATGTATATGATTGGGTAACGTGCTTTTAATAAAAGAATAAAATCATTTAAAAAGTTCATATCAAGATTAAATTGAAAAAAATTATATTTACCCGACCGAACCTTCTAATTTTAGACTTAATAATCGATCGGCTTCTGATGCAAACTCTAGCGGTAATTCATTAAATACTTCTTTGCAAAATCCATTAACCATTAATGCAACGGCTTCTTCCATTGTAACTCCTCGCTGCAATAAATAAAATATTTGTTCTTCAGCAATTCGAGATGTTGAAGCTTCGTGTTCAAGTTTTGTACAACTATTTTGTACTTCAATATATGGAAACGTATTTGCACTCGAATTTTTACCAATCAATAACGAATCACATTGTGAATAATTTTGTGTATTTGTTGCATTTGGACCAATTCGAACTAGGCCACGATAGCTATTATCTGATTGACCGGCTGAGATTCCTTTTGATATAATTCGACTTTTGGTATTTGGTGAAATATGAATCATTTTAGTCCCAGTATCAGCTTGTTGTTTATTACTTGTTAATGCAATCGAGTAAAATTCACCAATCGCTGAATTTCCTGCTAGAATACAACTTGGATATTTCCATGTTATTGCAGAACCAGTTTCAACTTGCGTCCATGATATGCGGGCATTTTTACCAGCACACTGGCCACGTTTTGTAACAAAATTATATACACCACCAATTCCACTCTCATCACCTGCATACCAATTTTGGACAGTTGAATATTTAATAGATGCGTCTTCTAAGGCTACTAATTCAACAACAGCTGCATGTAGTTGATTACTACTAAACTGTGGTGCGGTACATCCTTCTAGATAGCTAACTGAGCTTCGTTCTTCAGCAATAATAAGTGTTCGTTCAAATTGTCCAGATTCTTCGTTGTTAATACGGAAGTAAGTCGAAAGTTCTAATGGGCAGATCGTATCTTTTGGTATATAACAAAATGATCCATCGCTAAAAACTGCTGAATTTAAGGCGGAAAAAAAATTATCACCCGGAGGTACAATTTTGCCTAAATATTTTTGTATTAACATTGGATAACGTTCAATTGCTTCCGAAATCGAACAAAAAATAATGCCTGATTTATGTAATTGCTTTTTAAAAGTTGTTCCAATGGAAACACTATCAAAAACAGCATCAACAGCGACGTTAGCAAGCATTTTCTGTTCATTTAGGGAAACACCTAATTTTTCAAATGTGCGTAAAAGTTCAGGATCGGCATCATCTAAACTACCAATTTTACTTTTTGTCTTTGGTACCGAATAATATTGAATACTTTGATAGTCTGTTTCAACAATATCTAAATATGCCCAATCCGGACTTTCCATTTTTTCCCAGATATTAAAAGCCTTAGTTCGAAAATCGCGTAAAAAAGCTGGCTCATTTTTCTTATTCGCTATTTGGGTAATAATGTCTTGATTTAACCCCTTTGGAAAGTCTTCCGTTTCGATTTCGGTTTTAAAACCGTATTTATAAGGGCTTTCAACGATGTCTTTTAAAACCTCATCAGAATTTTGTATTTGTTTTTCAACCATTGTAAGCAATGTGTTTAGATTTTATATTTTTGAGATTAAAATTTTAAATTTGCAATGATTATTTTAAAGGTCTTTAAATTGATATTTTAAACTATTCCATTAGATAAACTTGAAAAAAAATCAATCAAAAAAGTAATTAAAATAAACCCTAATAATGGTGAAAGATCGAATCCAATTAATGTTGGAATAATGCCACGAAAAATACGTAAATACGGATCCGTCATTTTTCCGATAGAATAAAATGGTTGAATGTAAAGATTGATGTTTGGAAACCAAGTTAAATAAACACGGATTGTTAATAAAATCATATAAAATTTTAAAAATCCTGCAATACCACCACAAACTGAAATTAATAAAAAATTCATTTTAATAAAATTATTTAGCTAATTTTTGTTATTAAATACTTTATTTAGTAATCTAAATTTTAAAACTTACGAAAATCATAGCATAAACATGCTATTTAAATCTACTTAATCTTAATACTATTTCCTAAATAGCTAGTGAAGAGACTTGAACTCATAACCTACTGATTACAAATCAGTTGCTCTACCAATTGAGCTACACCAGCTAAGCTTACTCTAATCATAGGATACCAAATATTCTGTATTTGTAAATGTTAAGTTGTATTTGAAATTTTTCTATTTCAACTTGATTTTTTAAATCTTTCTAATTATAATTATATGGTCTACATATTTACACATAAAATATAAAATTCTTATGGCTAAGGGTAAAGGAGCGCGTGTTCAGGTAACTTTAGAACATAGATGTGAACTGGGCACTTATCGTTATACAACAGTAAAAAATCGTCGAAATACGACAGAACGATTAGAGTTACGTAAGTATTCACCAGTTACAAAAAAACATGAAATATTTAAGGAGATCAAATAATTTATGTACAGCAGTTCAAAAAAGTTAAAAGAATTAGAAATTGATAGCATAGCGTTTGAAACGCTAGACTATAAAAATACTACAATATTAAGTGCATTTATTAGTGACCAGGGTAAAATTTTACCTCGTCGCACAACAGGTTTATCATCTAAGCAACAAAAAAAAGTGCAAAAGTTAATAAAACGAGCACGTATCGCTTCTTTATTGCCATTTGTAATGGGTAAATCCTAAATATCCTTATTTAGTATTTATGAATAAACAAATCAGTAAATCGTGTTATAATAAGAGTTAAGTTAATATACAAATTCTGATTAGCAGTATGACACCTTCATTAAGCGCATTTTTAAGTAGTGTGATTTTAGCCGTAGTAATCGTTATTATTCCAATTTCAGCGGCATTAGTTTTTGTTAGTTCTTCAGACAAAATCGTTAGAAACTAAAAAAAACTGGATCCAGTGGATCCAGTTTTTTTTTGTTTTTTACTATGGCATGATTAAACGAATTAGAAATTCATTTCTGCAGCTTGAACTTTTTCGAATTGCTTTTTCTTAACTACAAGTAATACTTGCGCAACTGTAACTGTGAAGAAGAATACAATCATTCCTTTAACACGATTTGGATTTTGTAAAACAACTTCTGTTTCGTTCTGACCAAATCCACCAACGTTAGGGTCGTATGTAAGTGGCTGATCAGCTTTTACAACGTCGCCTACTTTAACATTTATTGTTAAACCCGCTGGAACTGCTTGTGTCTTTGACTCACCAGTGGCTGTTTGAATAGCAACATTTGTCTTACCTTTTTCACCAGGATCAATCGCCGTGATCTGTCCTGCTGATGTCGATGTATAAATTGTATTGTTACTCTTCTCACCACTTGGATAAACTTGTCCACGTCCACGATTAGCTCCAACATAAATTGGATAGTTTAAAAAATGTACGTCCTTGTTTGTAGCTGGGTCTGGAGCTAATACAGGAAAAACAACTTCTTGGTGTTTATCACCCGAGATAGGACCAACAACTAAAATGTTTGGTTTTGTTTTACTGTATGGCTGAACAAAAACACCCTTTGTCTTTTTCTTAATTTCATCAGAAATACGATCTTTTGGGGCTAATTCAAATCCTTCGGGTAAAACTAAAACGGCACCAACATTTAATGGTCCTTTTTTTCCACCTGCTGTAACTTGCTTTGATTGTAAATCATAAGGAATACCAACAACAGCTTCAAAAACTGTATCTGGTAATACAGCCTGAGGAACTTCGATTTCAGTTGGTTTTTGTGCTAAGTGACAATTGGCACAAACAAGTCGTCCAGTTGCTTCTCTTGGGTTTTCGTATGCTTGCTGTGCAAACACAGGATAAGCATATGATATCTTTGGTGATGTTAGGCTTACGATAATGCCTAAAATCAGAAATAACGCTCTGAACTTAGATACGAGATTTGTCATCAAATTTTAAATTATTAAAAGTATACAAAAAAATTATATACCGAATTTTCTCAGAATACTAGATTTTTTTGAGCCTACTTAAAATTAATGTATTAGCCTTAATTAAATTTACAATTTTAAAACTTACTTATTTATTAAGGTTACTATTCCAGCACCTCCTAAATAGAGCCCTAATAATGCGATAGTAAGAAGAATTTGCGTTATCGGATCTGTTGATGGTGTTATTATTGCGGCGAGAATAGTTGATATAACAATTACGTATTTCCAAGCCGATAACATAGTTTGGCCAGAGATTATATTTAATAAACCCAATACAATTTGTATTACGGGTATTTGAAATGATAATCCAGTAGTAAAAATTAAAGTAGCCACAAAATCAAAATATTGATTAAATGACCAAAACGGTTCAACAATATCTGCACCATAAGCAATAAAAAATTTAAGAGCAGCTGGAACTAAGAAAAAATACGCAAAACATATTCCAATCAGAAATAAAAAGCATGAACCAAAAGTTACCGGAAGTACAATTTCGCGTTCTTTTTTTGTCATTCCAGGAACAATGTATAAAAAGAGTTGATAGATACTAAACGGGCTACTTGCTAAAATCCCACAAAATACAGCAATTTTTAAGGAGGCAAAAAAGTACTCCCCAGGCGCAAATTGCAAAAATTTGATACCCATAGCCGGTACTTGGAATATTTGTACAATTGGTTTAATGTCGATAAAGCAAATTGTTGAGGATAGAATTAATGTAATTAAGCAAAAAATTAAGCGTTGACTAAATTCTTCAATATGTTCAGATAGTGCCATTTCATCGTCCTGTATTTTGCTTAATGCAAACTCATTATTATTAGTCGTCATAATAATATTTCTCTATTTTCAAAAAATTATTTTTTGTCCATTTTATCGACAATAATACATTCTGTTGTCAGGACCATACTCGCTATAGACGCGGCATTTTGTAAAGTTGAACGAGTTACTTTAGCAGGATCAATAATACCTACCTTATACATATCTTGAAACTCATTACTTGATGCGTCATAACCAACATTAAATTCAGAATCTTTAATTTTTTCTGTGATAATAGCACCATTTTGACCGGCATTTGATGCGATACGACGTAATGGGGCACTTAATGCCTTTTCAACGATTAAAGCTCCTAGTAGTTCGTCGTCTTTTAAATTTTCTTTAGACCATTCTAATAATTCACTTGAAATATGAACTAGTGTAGAACCGCCCCCTGGTACGATACCTTCTTCAACAGCAGCTTTTGTTGCATTAACAGCATCTTCTAAACGTAATTTACGATCTTTCATTTCAGTTTCAGTTGCAGCACCAACTTTTATAACAGCTACACCACCACTTAACTTTGCTAACCGTTCTTGGATTTTTTCTCTCTCATATGATGAATCAGTAGTTTCAAGCTGACGTCTTAGTTGTTCACAACGTTGTAATACTTTTTCTTTATTTGCGTCCGATATAATTGTAGTTGACTCTTTTCCAACAATAATTCGTCTTGCTTTTCCAAGAGTTTCTATTTCCATTTTTTGAAGACTTAATCCTGCATCTTCAGTAACAACTGTCCCATCTGTTAAAATAGCTAAATCTTCTAAAATTGCTTTTCGACGGTCGCCAAATCCTGGTGCGCGAACTGCTACGACATTTAATATACCGCGTAATTTATTAACGATTAACGTTGCTAATGCTTCTTTTTCAACCGTATCACTAATAATTAATAATGATTGATTTGTTTTTGAGACTAATTCTAATGTTGGTAATAAATCTTCTTTAATTACACGAATTTTTTTATCCGTAAGAAGAACAAGTGGATTTTCCAACACAATTTCCATTCGTTCAGTATTTGTTACAAAATACCCTGAAATAAAACCGCGATCAAATCCCATACCTTCAGTGATTTCGAGCTCCGTACTTGTTGATTTACTTTCTTCTAAAGAAATTAAACCTTCGCGTCCAACTTTATCAATGGCATTAGCGATTAACGATCCAACACTCGGATCATTACCAGCAGATATAGTTGCAACTTTTGTAATATCATCAATATTTTCAATAGGTCTTGCGTATTCTGTAATTTTACGTACAACAAACTGTGTAGCTTTTTCGATTCCACGTTTTAAAACAATTGGATTGGCTCCCGCTGCTACATTTCGCATACCTTGTTTAATAATAGCGTATGCTAATACTGTCGCAGTTGTTGTTCCATCTCCTGCTACATCATTTGTTTTTGAAGCAGCTTGTCTAATTAGCGATACGCCTGTATTTTCTAAATTATCGGCAAGATTAATTTCTTTTGCAATTGTTACACCATCGTTTACGATTTGCGGTGTTCCATATTTTTTTTCAAGAACGACATTTCTTCCTTTTGGCCCTAACGTAATCGACACTGCTTCAGCTAATGTATCCATTCCTCGTTCAAGTGCTTTTCGTGCATCCTCTTGATATAGAATCGTCTTCGATTTCATTTTTAACTCGTTTTCACAAAAATATAATTACTCTTTTGGTAAAATTTAGTATCTAAATAGTTTAATACTGGCTCAGGCTGGACTTGAACCTGCGACCTTGGGCTTATGAGTCCCCTGCTCTAACCAACTGAGCTACTGAGCCTTACTAGTAATATAGTAACAAGAATGTATAACTTTTTGCAATTATAACGATTAAAGATTTTTTAAAATACTGGATATATCTGCTTTAAACCTATGAAAAAAAATCATAACCATATATACTATTATGGTGTAACAACGGGTTACTAACTCAATGGTAGAGTACTCGGCTTTTAACCGAATAGTTCTGGGTTCGAGTCCCAGGTGACCCAGTCTGAATGATATTTATTTAAAAAAAGCTGGAAAAGAGGAACTCTGATTCGTATAATTTATCTTCGCTTACTATTGGTATATTAATTTAATTTGCGAAAGTTCCTAAATTTACTTCATCCGTGTTATTAGTCAAAACTTAGTAAGAACTGAATTTATGTTAGAAGCATTTTTTCAAAATTCGACTCAGCAAAAAGTCGCAAAATATGAGCAAATAGTACAAAAAATAAATGCTTTAGAACCTAGCTTACAAGCTTTAACTGATGAGCAATTAAAAAAACAGACAACACAGTTAAGGAATGCATTACAAACTAGTTCTGAATTAGACGAACAAATTCTTATAAAATCATTCGCCTTAGTACGTGAAGCATCAGTACGTACTCTAGGATTACGCCATTTTGATGTTCAGTTGATAGGAGGTCTGATTTTAAATGAAGGTAAAATTGCAGAGATGCAGACTGGCGAAGGTAAAACGTTAGTTGCTCTGTTACCTTCATTTTTTAATGCACTTTATGGTCGTGGTGCACATATTGTTACTGTTAATGATTATCTGGCTCGTCGTGATGCAGAATTTGTAGGTCAAGTTCATCGTTTTTTAGGATTAAGTGTTGGTTTGGTTCAAGAAAATATGGATTCGTATGAACGTAAACAAAACTACAATTGTGATGTTACATATGTTACGAACAATGAATTGGGATTTGATTATTTACGTGATAGTACGGCATTTACTGCTGACACAATTGTTCAACGACCATTTTTTTATTGTGTTGTGGATGAAGTTGATTCAGTATTAATTGATGAGGCACGTACACCTTTAATTATTTCTGGTCCAAGTAACGCACCTGTAGAAAAGTATCTAACTGTAACAAAATTAGTTACGGCTTTAAAAAAGGATATTCACTATGGAGTTGATGAAAAAAATCAAAACGTAACATTATTTGAAGATGGTTTAGCGTTTTGTGAACAAGTGTTATGCACTTCTGATCTCTATAACCTTAATGATCCATGGATTCCATATCTTTTAAATTCAATTAAAGCTAAAGAATTATTTATTCGTAACACCCACTATATCGTTAATGACGATAATGAAATTATCATAGTTGACGAATTTACCGGTCGAACGATGTTTGGTAGACGTTGGAGTGATGGTTTACATCAAGCCGTTGAAGCCAAGGAAGGTTTACCTATTCAATCTGAGAGTCAGACATTAGCTTCAATTACCTACCAAAATTTGTTTTTATTGTATGATCGATTATCAGGTATGACGGGTACAGCTAAAACTGAAGAGGATGAATTTGAAAAAATATATGATTTACAAGTGGTTCCTGTACCCACTAATCGCCCGATTTTAAGAAAAGATTTTCCAGATTTAATTTATAAAAACCAATACTTAAAATGGCAAGCAATTGCAACGGAATGTTTGGAAATGTATAATTTGGGTCGGCCAGTTTTAGTTGGGACCACAACAATTGAAAAATCTGAATTATTAGCTGCTTTACTTGATGAATATCAGTTGCCATATCGTCTTTTAAACGCAAGACCAGAAAATATTGAAAGTGAATCAGAAATTGTTGCTCAAGCTGGTTGTAAAAATGCGATTACAATCGCTACGAATATGGCTGGTCGTGGAACTGATATTGTTCTCGGCGGTAATACAAAATCACTCACCTTATCAACGTTAGAAAGATTATTCACTGATAATCAACGAGATTATTCAGAATACGACAATTTTACAAAATCCGAATTTTTAAACATAGTTGATCTACTTGAGAATATTAGTTTTCCTGAAAATATTAGTACTTATAACCAAGCAATTAATTATTTCGAAAGTTCAAATAATTTGACACCCGGGTTAGAATCTCAAAATAAACTTCAACTAGTTTATGACTTAGTTTATGAAAATAAACTAAAAAATGTTAACACTGGTCGAACTCAAGTTCAACAATTAGGTGGATTACATGTTATTGGTACTGAACGGCATGATTCTCGCCGGATTGATAATCAATTACGTGGTCGAGCTGGACGACAAGGTGATTCAGGCTCCTCTCGATTTTTTTTAAGTCTTGAAGATAAGCTTCTTCGAATTTTTGGTGGTGAAAAAATTTCAACACTTATGCAAAATATCGGGTTTCAGGAATCAGTCCCAATTCAATCTACATTTTTAAATCAAAGTTTAGAGTCGGCACAAAAAAAAGTTGAAGCTTATTATTTTGATATGCGCAAGAAACTTTTCGAATATGACCAAGCTTTAAATACGCAACGTAGTGGTATCTATTCGGAACGTCGACGAATTCTCGAAATAGAAAATCTTCGTGATTGGATTATTGAATACGCAGAACGAAGTTTATATGATGTGGTTATATTCATTGATTCAGCGCAATCCGAGCAGACTAAAATTACTGCTTTACAAAAAGTTTGTTATTTATTAGGAATACCTTTTAAAATTTTATTCGAAAAGTACGAACAGAATGATTTAATTCCTTATTTACGCCAACAATTACAAATTAGCTATACTTTAAAAGAAGCAGAAATGGAGCTTGTTGAACCAGGTCTAATTCGTGAATTAGAACGTTCATTTCTACTACAACAAATTGATTTTTCGTGGAAAGAACATTTGCAAAAAATTTCGTTTTTAAAAGATTCTGTTGGTTGGCGTGCTTATGGTCAAAAAAATCCATTAACCGAATATAAACAAGAGGCATACAATGTTTTTGTAAGTATGTTGGTACGAATTCGACACCGCGTAACTTATTTTATTTTACGTACGAATATTATCTTTGACATTTAGATTATATATTAAAAAATTCCAAATCTGGATAATTTTATCCAGATTTGAAATTTTTTAATTATACTCCAAATTGATTACCACGACGGTACTGTAGATACGCAGCTACAAACAAACCTGTAATTGTTACAGGTACTAATCCTAAAACAATTCCAGATAATAAAACTTCTACCATAATAATTTTTATAATGTTTTAAACAATCCCAGTTACTTCTTCAAATAAACTACTTTGACGAATATCATCTGCTTCAATTGTTACTAAATCAGATTTAGTAAGAATTTTACCACCAGAATTAAACATTCGGTTAGCATGTCGCATTCTTGCTTTATCAATAGCATTAGTTACCGTTCTTGCGTTTGCAAATAAAGGTAATTTTGCACGTTTCGCAACATATTCTAAAAGTGCTAATTCTGCGTCAGGCGTCATTCGATATTGTTGCTCTTCAAGCATTAATTTTGCAATTTGTAATAGCTCATCCGCTGTATAGTCTGGAAAATCAATATGATTTGCTACACGTGACGATAAACCCGGGTTTGATTCGTAAAAACTATCCATACGATCTTTATACCCAGCAAAAATTACTACTAAATCTTCACGTTGATTTTCCATCACTTGAAGTAAGATTTCAATCGCTTCAGCACCGTAATCACGTTCGTTATCTGGCTTATATAAATAATAGGCTTCATCAATAAATAATACACCACCCATTGCTTGTTTTAATACCTCTTTTGTTTTAGGTGCCGTATGACCAATATATTGGCCTACTAAATCATCACGTGTTACTGTAATAAGATGACCTTGACGAATATAACCAAGCTTGAATAAGATATCAGCCATACGATTTGCTACCGCTGTTTTACCTGTTCCTGGTGCGCCGGTAAATGACATATGTAATCCAACAGATGTTGATTTCATACCTAAACCAAGGTTCTTTCTAAGGCGCTGTACTAAAAGTAAAGCTGCAATTTCTTTAATACGCGCTTTTACAGGGGCTAATCCAACCAGATCTTCTTCTAACTGGTCAATAATCCCTTGAATATTTGTTTTTGTATACTCTTCTTGTAAATTAAGTGCCATAAAAAGGTATATTTCAATATTATCTATAGATCATATTATAACTTATAAGGCTAGCTTTAATAATTATTTAATGATAAATGGCTATGCTGGTAAATACGATTAATCAGGATAAATCCGAATACGACGATTTGCATCCTCACCAACACTAACACTACGTAACTGATAATGTTTAATAAGCTCATGCTGAAGTTTACGGACTGAATAATCTTGAGGTAGAAGATCAATAATTTTATTTTCCGGTATACTAATCTCTTCGATGGCTAATCTTGTTTCTTCAAGCGGCGTTAGTAACTCTTTATTAATAATCCGCGACGTTTTACGAATAGTTTGTTTTTTAATCGACGGTAAAATTGTAACTTTTTTAACGAGCTTACGTAAGGCACCTGCTATTTGTATTAAACTATTTCCATGTGTTGTATGGATCGTAATTTTACGTGAATGTGAAATATTTCTCAGTCGACGATTATTTTTTACGAGATTATCAAGCCCTAAAATTGCAGTTGCAGACTGAATTTCTTTTGTTATAACAATTGGTAAACGAAATGTTCTAATTAAGGATTTTAATTCTTGAGTATTAATACCATACGCATATAAAAAGATATAGTTTACCTGTTTTCGTATGCGATTTTCAATCTTCCTATTTTTTGGAGTTTTCCAGTCGTCGTTAAGGCTAATTTTATTTAGCATTACATTCTTTTTTTGCTTTTTATCGACGGATGCACGTTTAACAGAATTAGTTTGGTAACGGTTATCCGGATCGATCATATTATAGTTTATTTGGCAGCGAATTTGGATAGCTTGCTTAGGAGTAAGTTGACGTTTTTGTAAGGGTGGAATTTGACCACGTAAAAATGAGTCAACTGAATTAGCAATATTGTCATGAATGATCCAAGTTTTTGAATCGTGTATTTCAATTGCAACCTCAAATGTTGGTGATGCTTTTCGTTCAAGAATACTCTTTGCAGATCCTCGTCGCTTAGCTTCTTCATCTCCTAGGGTAACGTATTGTATTCCACCAATTAAATCTGTAATTGTTGGATTTTTGATTAAATTTTCCAAAGCATTTCCATGCGCTGTTCCAATCAGCTGAACACCCCGTTCTGCAATTGTTCGAGCAGCTGTTGCTTCTAATTCTGTTCCAATTTCGTCAATTATTATGATTTCAGGCATATGATTTTCAACGGCTTCAATCATTACAGCATGCTGATTCTGAGGATTCGATACTTGCATTCGACGCGCTTTTCCAATCGACGGGTGAGGTAAATCACCATCTCCTGCAATTTCATTTGAGGTATCGATAATAATTACTCGCTTTTTCATACTATCAGATAATACACGGGCTATTTCCCGTATCGCGGTCGTTTTCCCTACACCAGGCTTTCCTAATAATAGTATTGATTTTTTATTTTCTAATAAGTCGCGAATGATACTTACAGTTCCAAAAACTGCACGTCCAATACGGCAGGTTAATCCAATAACATTACCTTGACGGTTTCGCAATGAACTAATACGGTGGAGTGTTTTCTCAATACCAGCACGATTATCACCACTAAATTTTCCTAAACGTTTTATGGTGTAATCTAAATCTTGCCATATAATTGTACGATACGATAAGTACTCGGTACCATCAGCAAACCGTGCTTCTGGACGACGCCCAATATCAAGAACTATTTCGATTAAAAGCTCTTGCTTTGGATGCTTGTTTAATGGCTTTCGAATGAAGTCGGGTAATATGTTTAATAGCTGTTTTAAATCATCAGCAAGTAACATTGTTAAAATGTATTTTCGTTTTAAAATTTAGATATCTTAGCTGATGGCGTCTATTTCTATTCACCCAAATTAGAGATAGTCAGGAAAAATAGACACCAGCAGGGAATTAGAATTTATTTAGTAGTAAACTAAAAATTCATATTTCTTATTGAAACTTACGTAATAATAGTCTTACGGAACCATCTTGCGGGTTTTTTGATTGTGCAAGTTGAAAACCTTCACGCTTACTCATTTCTACGATTGAGTTATACGCGTAACGTTGGTTAACTTGATTTAAAAATTTATCTACCGAGTATGGCTGTGACCAGAACATTAGATCTGTTACTAATTCGTACTCATTACCATTCCAGGCAAACCCAATGTCATGCCCATTTGATTGTTCGATTACGAGCTCAGCAACATGCTTTTGGTTGTTATAGCCGTTTATTTCTTTACTTTCAAATTTAGTTTCTAATGCTAAATCAGTTAAGCTTTTTTTTAGAATCTCTAAATTGTAAAGTTTAGTTTTAATTTTAGTGAAGTGAGACATAACTTATGAACTTCTTATAATTAATTTATCAACTGGACTGCTTATTATATTGACTCAATTACGCTTATACAATTACGTCTAACAAAATTATAGCATACGTTATCGTTGTTTGAGTGACCTACCTACATTATTAGGGGTGTATACTATTATCGTGCAATTAAAGTCGAGCTAAAACTATTGATTTTTAGTCGTTTTTTATTTATATTAATAATTAAGCTGCGGGGCAATTTTCTGCGTAGATCTGCCAAAAAGTTTATAAATAGCAAAACTCCTTACATAATGACCCGGCTGTGTCATAAGATTTAATTAATGCTAAATTAACATTATGCGTAAAGAATTAGAATTATACGAAATACTTTTTTTACTTCATCCAAATTTCACTGAAAAAGAAATAGCCGATAAAATACAATTCTATCAAGACTTTTTAACTGCAAAAGGTAGTAAAGTTATGGTTCAAAATCAAGGTCGTCGTAGTTTAAGCTACCCAATTCAAAAATTTGAAGCGGCAAATTTTATTCAAATGGTATTTTTAGGAAATGGTCAACTTATAAAAAGTTTTAACAGTACACTTAAACGTGACGAAACCATTTTACGACATGTTACTACAAAATTAAACGAACCATTACTGGCATAATGATATCTATTTTGCCTAATCAATGTTGAATTTTTGCAACTAATTGTGTGGGCAAATAAGACTAGATAAATCAAGTCATATTAAAGTATTTTTTCGTAAAATATTCGAGGAAGCTTGTTATTGATGTTTGACAATTTTTTTGTTAGTCGATTATATTATATTAGTACAATTCGCGGGATAGAGCAGTTTGGTAGCTCGTCGGGCTCATAACCCGAAGGTCAATGGTTCAAATCCGTTTCCCGCTAATATATAAAGAACTAATAGTTGCAGTTTCGACCGTCTTCATTAGGTGATTCTTTGACTACGAAAAAAAGTTTTGAAGAACCCATTGACTTTACAACACAGTTTATTGCAATTTTAATAGCAAGATTTGGGCACAATCTTTTAATTCTTTTTCGTCAGAAAGAATAGGAAAGCATTCGCAAGTAGCATTAATTTGTGCAAGTAAGTCACCTAGTTCAGATTGACTAGTTTTTAAAAAATTTGTCAACTCTAACGACTCATCGTTTTCCATTTGAGCAACTTCTTGATCTATTCCTTCATATATACCCATGAAAGCAAACGAAAAGTCTTCTGCAGTTATTTGATCAGCCAGAAAACCTTTAGCTAAGTCAATATATTCTTGCCTTTCTGAGAAATGAAAATTGTTTCTAATTGTTTCCAAAGAGTCTAAAAGCATGTCAGACGATTCACGGTCTAAAGAGGGTATTCGACCAGCTCTATTTATTATTGCTTTATTATTATTATACTTAAAAATAGTTAAGAAAAAACTAAAAGAAGATTTCGCTTAAAATTTTATAGAAACAAATTATAGAAAAAAACATATTGACTGTGCGACACGAATCTTTTATAGTATAAAAAACATCTGTCGCATTTTTTAATTTTTAACTGTGCGCATTACTTTTTTAATTACTTACCTAAAAAAACTAGAGAGATTTAATCTCTCTAGTTTTTTATAGATTCTAGATAACTAATTACGCTGCAACTGCAGGAGCAACTAGAGCTACTGGTAAAGACTCACCAGCTGCAAGATCTAGAGGGAAGTTGTGAGCGTTACGCTCGTGCATAACTTCCATACCTAGGTTTGAACGGTTAAGGATATCCGCCCATGTGTTAATTACACGACCTTGAGAATCAACTACAGACTGGTTGAAGTTGAAACCGTTTAGGTTGAATGCCATTGTAGCAACACCCATAGCAGTGAACCAAATACCAACTACTGGCCATGCACCTAGGAAGAAGTGAAGTGCACGTGAGTTGTTGAATGAAGCGTATTGGAAGATTAGACGACCGAAGTAACCGTGAGCTGCAACGATGTTGTAAGTCTCTTCTTCTTGACCGAACTTGTAACCGTAGTTAGCTGATTCGTTCTCAGTAGTCTCACGGATTAGAGATGAAGTTACTAGAGAACCGTGCATAGCTGAGAATAATGAACCACCGAATACACCAGCAACACCAAGCATGTGGAATGGGTGCATTAGGATGTTGTGCTCAGCTTGGAATACAAGCATGAAGTTGAAAGTACCAGAGATACCTAGAGGCATACCATCAGAGAATGAACCTTGACCGATTGGGTAGATGATGAATACTGCAGCTGCTGCAGCTACTGGAGCTGAGAAAGCAACACAGATCCATGGACGCATACCTAGACGGTATGAAAGTTCCCACTCACGACCGATGTAAGCACATACACCAATGAAGAAGTGCTGACATACAAGTTGGTAAGGACCACCGTTGTATAACCACTCATCAATTGAAGCAGCTTCCCAGATTGGGTAGAAGTGTACACCGATAGCGTTAGAGCTTGGTACTACAGCACCAGAGATGATGTTGTTTCCGTAAAGTAGAGAACCAGCAACTGGCTCACGGATACCATCGATATCTACTGGAGGTGCTGCGATAAAAGCAATAATGTAAACTGAAGTAGCTGTAAGTAGAGTAGGGAACATTAGACAACCGAACCAACCGATGTATAAACGGTTCTCAGTTGAAGTGATCCATGCACAGAATTGCTCCCAGAAGCTTGCGCTTGCGCGTCTTTCTAAAGTTGTAGTCATGATTTTGTTTTAATTAAATTATTTTTTTGGTTTTAAAAACCTCCCAGGTAAAGAACCTGTTAAATGAATTATTATCTCATAATGGGGTAATAAATATTACAAACGTGCTGTAAAGGGTAATTAATTAATGCGTGTGATTATAATCGGCACAGCTTTAAGTGACCTCTTTACAAAGGTCACTTAAAGTGGAATATTTAATTAAATTAAGAGTTTAGTAGTAGATCTTACCACCACCCCATTTTTCATTAACTACCTTTGGCTGAATTAGAATATGCCCTGCTACAGCGAATAAATCTTCATCAGTTAGTGAACGCATTTTTGGAAAAATATCGGCACTTTTAATACTTGGGTGAAGTTCAGCAATTGAATCTGTTCCATCATAACTCATCGGGTCTTTGAAATAGTTAACAAGACTTGCAACATTATCTCGAGCCGGTGTAGCTAGACTTAATGACTCTACATCTAATCCCACGTTTGGATTTGTTTTTGTAACACCACCAACGTGACATGTACCACAAGCGTTATTAAATAATCGCTTTCCACGCTTTACCTGTTCTACACTAATAACTACTGTATCACCTTTACCATTCAGTGTTACTGTTCGTGTATCTTCATCTAATTCTAATGCATTAGCTGATGAGATATGCGTATTAAAAACAAAAGTTGCTAGAATACTTCCTAATAAAACTTTATTTTTCAGCATGTTTGATTTAAATTTTTAATTTTTGCTAATTAATTGCTAAAGAATTTCTCAATAATCACTAAAATATATTATAAGCGATTTATTTAGAAATTTTTCAAGGTTTAAACGAATTTTTAAAATAAACGTTAGATGAACTAATCAAAGGTATTCTTCCCAGTAAATTTAACGTTAACTGGTTGAGGGTTTTTACCAATTGAATGCATAATATTTCCTACACCAATTCGACCTGCATTTAGTTTTTCTGGAAAAACACCATCTTTCGGATGAAGATATTGGACTTCACCGTTTGGAAAAATACGATAAATTTTATAGTCGTTTACTTTAAAATTTGTACGCAGCTGAGTGCCTAATGCTAAACATTGTTCTTTTTTTGCTAAATAGAGTAAATTTTCTCCTTTTTGCATAATTGCAGAACCACTTGTGGGCATCTCAAAAATTTGTTCTTTTTTACTAGTCCAAGTAATAGCATACTTTTCCTCAGTTTCAGCAGCTCGTAACCAGCCACCAGTACTTCCACCAAATGTTGGTGAAGCTATTTGTAAATCTAATATATCACTCATAAGTACGATTTAATAAAAAATTAAACATATGATTACTCTTACATTAATATTTTATATTATATTTGTTTTATTTGTTTATTTCGACGAATTTTATTTTAAAAATATTCTAGACAAACTAAATAAATGGACAATTTTTTTTTAATTTTTTCGATCAAACGTAATAGAGATAGCACGGTGAATTTAATAAAAAATAAAAATGGTTTTAAAATTAATTGGGTTTTTAAGTGGATTTTTGTTATCAAGTATTCTTGATACGACCTTAGGTGAATTTCAAGAATGGGCGATTGTTGGAACAGCATTAATTATTTCAAGTTTTGAAGTTATTAATAAAATTTTTTATTACACTTATTTTAAAATTAGAACAAAAGTCAATAAAAAGTACTTTATAATAAGGTTATTAGATATTTTAAACTTTTTTAAGATTGGTTTGATCTATGGTTTAATAGTTGACGCATTCAAACTTGGAAGTTGATTAATTACTATTATATAAAATATAAACAATTGTATGATTACAGACGGTCAAATTTTTCTTGCGCTAAGCATTGCTTTAATCGCAGCAATTTTTGCAATTGGACTAGGTCGACAGCTATACGTTTAATTATTTTAAATATTTGTTATATATAAGCTGTTGAACATTAAAAGCTCACATTGAAAACTAAGGTATTAGTATTAAATAAATAAGTAATCTTATTATTAAAACTGGGAGTAGTATCGACATAAGCCAGCATATATCTATATAGATATGTGCTGGCTTTTTTAGGAATTCGTGTATGCGTTCATACTGTAGTAAAGTGAATGTAATAATTAAACGCTATGGCTTAGCCGGCGTATCAAGCAGTTCTGTTCGAACTTCAGAAATCAATAAACTATTTAATTTTTTACGATCGGCAGCAACTTTATCATCAACAACTAGTTTAAGCGTAAAATCTCTTTCCAAGAATTGAGTCGTATGTTAATATTTATATGAGATATATTGTTTAATGGGTCGATGCCCGAGTGGTTAATGGGGGCGGATTGTAAATCCGCTAGCATAGCTTACGTAGGTTCAAATCCTACTCGGCCCAATTTTAGTTTGCTAAAATAGATAATGAAAAATTAACTGAATAGAGGGTTTCGCAGCTCTAATATAACGCTTTTTCACTGACTGCGATGTGTTTGAGCCAGACCCATTATTAAACGAGGATTATGAAATATCTGAAGAAGAATTAAGAAATTATGCGAAAAAAACCTTATTGGAAATTAAACATCTCCGTCCTCAAGGTTTCAGTAGTGATAGATTCTTAGCGAGATTAAAAATTATCGCGCAAGATTGAGACTTAAAATTGATCCACAACACCGGGTTCTTAATGCATAAGAGCCCGGTGTTGTGGATCAATTTTTCCGTTTTCGTATTCTTACGATTAAAGTGTAATTTTGTACTATTATTAGTAAAAATTATTGTCCAACTGAAAAATCTGTTTCTATTGGGTCATCAGTTGTAGCGTTGCCATCAGTTGCATCTGCTTGGCTATAAACCTTTTGACCAATTTCCATCATAACTTGTTTTACATTTTCACTTAAAGATTTAATTTCAGTAATATCATCAGTTTGAAGCGCAGCTTCTAATTGTGTAATTAATGATTCTACTTTTTCTTTTTCAGTAGTTTCGATCTTTGAACCTAATTCTTCAAGTTGTTTTTTTGTTTGATAGCAAATTGAATCTGCTTGGTTTTTCGCTTCGATTTGCTCTGATTTTTCTTTATCCTTTGCTGCATTTTCTTCAGCTTCTTTTACCATACGTTCAACGTCATCTTTTGGTAATGTCGATGCACCAGTAATAGTAATAGATTGCTGTTTATTTGTTGCTTTATCCTTTGCCGTTACTGATAAAATACCGTTTGCATCAATATCAAAAGTAACTTCAATCTGTGGAACTCCACGTGGTGCTGAAGCTATTCCGTCTAAACGGAAAGTTCCTAAACTTTTATTATCTTTTGCGAGCTCACGTTCACCTTGTAGAACATGAATTTCAACGTTAGGCTGGTTATCAACTGCTGTAGAGAAAGTTTCTGACTTTTTAGTTGGGATAATTGTATTACGTGGTGTGATTTTAGTTGTGATACCCCCTAATGTTTCCACACCTAACGATAATGGTGTAACATCCAATAATAAGATATCTTTAACTTCACCACCTAATACTCCGGCTTGGACAGCAGCACCAACTGCTACAACTTCATCCGGGTTTACAGTTTGATTTGGCTCTTTACCAAGTAATTTTTTAACTATTTCTTGGACAGCAGGAATTCGAGTTGAACCACCAACTAATACGTTTTGATCAATTGCATCAGGTGTTAATTCAGCGTCTTTAAGCGCGTTTTTAATTGGTGTTTCACAACGATCAATTAAATTTGAGCATAATTCTTCGAATTTTGTTCGTGTTAATTCTTTTTCTAGATGCTTTGGACCTTCAGGAGTTACAGAGATAAAAGGTAGATTAATTGCTGCCTGGCTTAAGTTTGAAAGTTCGATTTTTGCCTTTTCAGCGGCTTCAGTTAATCGTTGTAACGCTTGGTTATCTTGAGTTAAATCAATGCCTTCGGCATCTTTAAATTCGCTAACAAGCCACTGAACAATTTTTTCATCAAAATCGTCACCACCTAAATGCGTATCTCCAGATGTTGATAATACTTCAAAAACACCATCACCTACTTCTAATATTGAAACGTCAAATGTTCCGCCACCAAGATCAAATACAAGAATAGTTTCATTTTCTTTTTTATCTAAACCATATGACAATGATGCCGCTGTAGGTTCATTAATGATTCGTAAAACTTCTAAGCCTGCAATACGACCTGCATCTTTTGTTGCTTGACGTTGTGAATCATTAAAATAAGCGGGAACTGTGATTACAGCTTGTTGTACCGTTTCGCCTAAATATTTTGTTGCATCTTCAGCTAATTTACGAAGCACTTGTGCTGAAATTTCTTCTGCTGCAAACTGTTTACTAAGAGCTGGACAATCTAGTTTAATAATATCTTCTGTTTGGATAACTTTATAAGATACTTGTCTCAATTCTTCTGTAACTTCATTCGTTTTACGACCAATAAACCGTTTAATTGAATAAAATGTATTCTCGGGATTAATTACAGCTTGACGTTTAGCAATCTGACCGACTAATAGATCGCCTTTTTTTGTGTATGCCACTACAGAAGGCGTTGTGCGTTGTCCTTCTGAATTTGTTATTACCTCAGGTTTTCCACCTTCCATAACAGCAACAACAGAGTTTGTTGTTCCTAAGTCAATTCCAATAACTTTTACCATTTTATATTCTTGAAAGTATTAGTTTTTAAAAAAGTATAGACACTTGTTGATTTTTGAAGAAGAGGTATTTACACCACATCGCTATTTTAAAAATCAAAATAATTGACTTGAATACGATTTTTCATTGCCGATAAGCAGTAATGACACTAGACAGACTATAGCCATATAACCTATAATACAAATGTTTACACCTTGTTTTTGGTCATAAACGAAAATTTATTATAAAATAAATTTTGCACTGTTTTTAATAGTTGATAACAAAGATTTAATATGACCATCGGCTTATTTGGTAAAAAGCTCGGAATGACTCAAATATTCGCTGACGATGGAACAGCTGTTCCAGTTACATTTATTAAAGCAGAAACTTGTCAGGTGAGTCAGATAAAAACAACAGATATAGATGGTTATAATGCTATTCAAGTTTCGTATATGGAACAAGCATTACGAAAGTTAACTAAACCCCAAGCCGGGCATCTTAAAAAATCTGGAAATACAGGGTTTAAATATTGTGGTGAATTTCATACACCGGATCCAAGTAGTTACAAGCTAGGTCAAATGATTGATGTAAATACATTTAATGTTGGTCAAAAGGTTAATGTAACAGCCAAGAGCATTGGTAAAGGTTTTGCTGGAAACCAAAAACGTCATAACTTTAGTCGTGGTCCAATGACACACGGATCAAAAAACCATCGTCTACCCGGTTCAGTTGGTGCTGGAAGTACACCAGGTCGTGTTTATCCTGGAAAGAAAATGGCTGGTCAAATGGGAAATAAAACTGTGACTATCAAAAATAGTGAAGTTTTATTTGTTAGTACTTCAGAAAACATTCTGGTTTTAAGAGGCTCATTACCGGGTAAAAAAGACAATGTCTTAAAGATAACGCTTACTAAATAGAGATACGTTATTCTTTAATTATGCTAAAAGGTTAATTTTATTGACCGCTTAAACATTTACATTATGTATGACCTTAAATCAAAAATCACTTGTTTCGTTGGTGAAATATCCAATTCTAACTGAAAAAACGATACAGCTTTTACAAAATAATCAATACAGTTTTGCTGTCGATAAAAAAGCAAACAAAACGTCAATTAAAGTAGCGATCGAAGAACTATTCGATGTGAAGGTAATTTCAGTTAATACCTCATTACGACCATTAAAACGTCGTCGAGTTGGTAAATTCATCGGTCGAAAAACTCAACACAAGAAAGCAATCGTTACACTTGCACCAGAAAATTCAATAACATTCTACGAAGAAAATTAAAATTTCGGTGCTTTTTGAAGCTTTAGCAATTTATAAATCTAGACACATTTTATATGGCAATTCGTTTGTATCGGGCATATAGCCCAGGCACACGTTCGCGTTCGAGTTTATTTTTTGATGAAATCACAACGAATAAACCGCAAAAATCGTTAACTTTTGGTAAAAAATCCATTAGTGGTCGAAATAATCGTGGCGTAATTACACTTGGAAACCGTGGTGGTGGCCATAAAAGAAAATATCGAATTATTCAATTTAACCGAAAAGAGGCGAATATTGATGATACTGTAATTGCCAAGGTTGTGAGTATCGAATATGATCCTAATCGTAATGCTCGTATTGCACTTTTATTTTATCAAGATGGTACTAAGCGATACATTTTATGTCCTCGTTCGTTAAAAGTAGGCATGATTGTATCTTCAGGTACAAATTCACCAATTGAAATTGGTAGCGCAATGCCGCTTTCAGCAATGCCACTAGGAAGTATTGTTCATAATGTTGAATTAACATTAGGAAAAGGCGGCCAGATTGCTCGAGCAGCCGGCACGTATGCTCAGCTAGTCGCTAAAGAGGGTGAATTTGTTACCTTAAAATTACCTTCTGGTGAAGTACGATTAGTACATAAAAGATGTTATGCAACACTGGGCCAAGTTGGAAATTTTGAATTCGCAAATATACGTTTAGGTAAAGCAGGTCGTAATCGTTGGTTAGGGCGACGACCACACGTACGTGGTGTTGTTAAAAACCCAATCGATCACCCGCATGGAGGTGGAGAAGGGCGATCACCAATTGGACGTGCCCGACCAGTTAATCCGTGGGGTAAACCTGCACTCGGTGTTAAAACGCGTAAACCAACAAAGGCGAGCAGTAAATATATTCTTCGTTCACGTCGTTAAACTCAAAAAAAGATATTACGAAATTAATTAAAAATTATTCCCATGACACGTTCTTTAAAAAAGGGACCTTTTGTAGCTTCTTATGTTATGGAAAAAGTTGAAGCAATGAATGCATCAGGTAAGAAAGACACTATTCAGACTTGGTCACGTGCATCAACTATTCTTCCAAATATGATTGGCCATACTTTTGCTGTTTATAATGGTAGACAGCACGTACCCGTTTTTGTGTCAGATCAAATGGTTGGACACAAATTAGGTGAATTTGCACCTTCGCGTACATTCCGTTCACATATCAAAAAGGACAAAAAATCAAAACGTTAGAATTAGATAGTTTATTTTTATGAATAAAAATTTTGTGCCGAATAACGAAGTTCGTGCCGTTTCGAAATATATTCGTATGTCACCTAGTAAGGTTAGACGTGTTCTTCAGCAAATTCAAGGTAAAAGTTATAAAGAAGCACTAATTCTTTTAGAGTTTATGCCTTATGCATCATGTGAACCAATTATCAAAGTTTTACGTTCAGCTGCTGCAAATGCACGAAACAACATGAATCTTGATGAAACTGAACTGGTTGTAAAATCAGCATTTGCTGATCAAGGTCCAGTCATGAAACGTTTTCGTCCACGTGCCCAGGGTCGAGCTTATAGAATTTTGAAAGCAACATCACATATCACTATTGTGATGGCCTCATAATAATCAATTAATAGCATTAACTAAAATATTCTCGTGGGACAAAAAACACATCCAACCGGTTTTCGAATTGGTATTAACAAACCATATCAGTCAACTTGGTTTGCAAACTATGACGTATACAGCCAGGTTTTGCAAGAAGATTATAAGATCCGTCAATTTTTCGAAAAAGAATGGTCTTCAGTTTATAGTAAAGCTGGTATTGTTAAATTAGAAATTAAACGTAAAGTTAATCAAGTTGAATTACTGATCCATGCGGCTCGTCCTAAATTAATTGCAACAAGTAGCGAGGACGCGCTTTCAATGGAAAATATGGTATTAAAACTCAAGCAAAAACTTAATGACTTTAAAAAAATTCGTATTAAGGTTATTCAAATTGCAAAGAGTGAAAATGAAAGTTTATTAGTTGCACGTTCATTAGCGGACCAATTGGAAAAACGGGTGGCATTTAGAAGAGCTATGCGTCAAACTGCACAACGACTTCAAAAAGCTGGCGTTAAAGGATTTAAAATCCAAGTTTCAGGTCGTCTAAATGGTGCTGAAATTGCACGAGCAGAATGGGCTCGTGAAGGGCGTGTACCACTTCAAACAATTAGAGCAGATATTAGCTACGCTACTTATGAAGCGTTAACTACTTATGGAATTTTAGGAATCAAAGTTTGGATCTTTGATAAAGAACTTATCCATAAATAAATAATTTGTTATTAACACTTATAAAAAGATATATTCATGCTACTTCCTAAGAGAACTAAGTTTCGAAGACAACATCGAGGAAGATTGAAAGGGACATCAACAGCTAACACAGTTGTTTTTGGTCAATATGGAATTCAAGCCCTTGAACCAATTTGGCTAACATCTCGCCAAATTGAAGCAACAAGACGAAGTATCACACGATATGTTCGTCGTACCGGAAAATTATGGATCCGTGTTTTTCCAGATAAACCAATCACAGAGCGTGCTGCTGAGTCACGTATGGGATCAGGTAAAGGTACGCCAAGTTATTGGGTAGCTGTTATTAAACCAGGTCAAGTTCTTTTTGAAATAACTGGTCTTGATGAGCAAGCAGCTTACAAAGTTCTTAAAACCGCTTCGCATAAATTGCCTATTAAAACAAAAATTATTACTCGTGTCAGTTAAATAGATATTTTAAATATGGTTGTAAAGGAGAAAATAGGAATTGTTGTCAGTGACAAAATGACTAATACTCGTATTGTTGCTGTAAGTGATCGAGTTATTCATAAACGTTATCGAAAAGTTATTACGCGTACAAAACGTTATGCAGTTCACGATTCAGAATTTAATTCGAAATCAGGTGACAAAGTTCGAATTAAGCAAACTGTTCCAATTAGTAAGACAAAAACTTGGGCAGTTTCAAGTATTTTAAGAAAATCTTCAACTTAAATTTTATAAATGATACAACCACAAACATGTTTGAGAGTTGCGGATAATAGTGGCGCAAAAAAGCTGATGTGTATTCGAATTCTAGGTAGTAATCGTCGATATGGATTCGTTGGTGATGTAATTATTGGTGTTGTTAAAGATGCGACACCAAATCTTACAGTAAAACGTTCCGATGTTGTTCGAGCAGTAATTGTAAGAACTAAACATTCGATTATGCGAAAAGATGGTTCTCGTCTACGCTTTGACGATAATGCTTCAGTAATTATCAATAAAGAAAATAATCCTCGTGGAACTCGTGTTTTTGGTTCGATCGCCCGTGAACTTAAAGACAAAGGTTTTACAAAAATTGTTTCTTTAGCACCAGAAGTATTATAACGCTGATCTGGTATATAACGTTCGGCTTATACAAGTATTGTAAATAATAATCTGATGAGAAAAGATTTAAAAAGTTTTTATAAACAAACCATAGTACCCGCTTTAATAAAAGATTTTAATTATAAAAATATTGAGCAAGTACCAAAGATAATAGCAATTTCAATTAACCGTGGTTTCGGTGAAGCTGCTAAAAATTCAAAAGAACTTGATATTAGTTTAAAAGAATTAGCAATTGTTACAGGCCAGCAGCCTGTAATTAATAAAGCAAGAAAATCAGTAGCTGGTTTTAAAATTCGAGATGGTATGCCAATTGGTTTATCAGTGACATTACGTAATGAACGCATGTACGATTTTTTAGCTCGACTAATTCATATTGTTTTACCTCGAATACGAGATTTTCGTGGTATAAGCCCATATGGTTTTGATGGTCGTGGTAATTACAGTCTAGGTTTAAAGGATCAACTTATTTTTCCTGAAATTTCATACGACGATGTTCAGCAGCTTCGTGGATTTGATATCACAATTGTTACGACTGCCAAAACTGATGAAGAAGCAGTAGCACTTCTAAAAGCGATCGGTATGCCTTTAGCCGCTTCATAAACTTTAACATAACAAAGATAAATGCATGACTAACGATACTATAGCGGATATGTTAACGCGTATCCGAAATGCTAATTTAGCAAAACATCAAATCGTACAAATTCCTTCCACTAAAGTTACAAAAGCGATCGCGAATGTTTTATTTAATGAAGGTCTTATTGAATCTTTTGAAGAATTAAGTACGGGTATAAGAGGTTCGCTTTTGTTATCACTTAAATATAGTGGTGTTAATAGAAAGCCAGTTATTGAAAAAATTGAACGCATTAGTAAACCAGGATTAAGAGTTTACAGTGGCAGTAAAAAAATGCCTCGTGTTTTAGGTGGATTTGGTACTGCCATCATTTCGACTTCAAAAGGTTTGATGACTGATCGACAAGCGCGTAGTGAAGGTATTGGCGGTGAAATTTTATGTTATATTTGGTAAATTTGAGGTAAATTATGTCTCGTATAGGTAAAAAATATATTACTGTACCGCCTAAGGTTACAGTAAAACTTAACAAACAAAAAATTTCGGTTGATGGACCGAAAGGAAATCTTTCTCGAATTTTACCTTCTGTAATTTGTTGTACATTAGATGAAAAAGAGAATCAGCTAATGTTAGTCAAATCCCAAGAAACTCGTTTAGCACAAGCACTATATGGTTTATCACGAACATTAGTTGCAAATATGGTAACTGGTGTTTCTGATGGATTTAGTAAAAAATTACAAATCACCGGTGTTGGGTACCGTGCCCAAGTAGATGGCAAAGATTTAGTCCTAAATATGGGATATAGTCATCCTGTTCGAATGGTTCCACCTCCTGGTGTATCTGTGAGTGTAGATGCACAAACAACAGTAGTTGTTTCTGGTATTGAGTTAGATGTTGTTGGTGAATTTGCTGCAAAAATAAGATCTGTTCGTCCACCCGAACCTTATAAGGGTAAAGGGATTGCCTATGAAGGTGAAGTAATACGTCGAAAAGCAGGTAAAACAGGTAAATAAATTAATTATTATGACAAATACCAAAAGATCAAATAAATCACAGAATCAGAAATCAGATTGGCAGGAACGTGTTGTAGCTATTCAACGAGTAACAAAAGTAGTTAAAGGTGGTAAAAAGATGAGTTTTCGGGCTGTTATTGTAGTTGGTAACGAACAAGGTAAAGTCGGAGTTGGTATTGGTAAAGCAGGTGATGTTATTACAGCTGTAAAAAAAGGAGTAACAGATGGAAAAAAACACGTTATTACCGTTCCATTAACAAGTGCTAATTCTATACCTCATGCAACGACGGGTAGATTTGGTGCGGCAAAATTAGTTTTACGTCCTTCTGCACCAGGATGTGGGGTAATTGCAGGTGGTTCAACACGTGTTGTTCTCGAACTTGCGGGTATAAAAAACATACTTTCAAAACAGCTTGGTTCAAATAACTTACTAAACAATGCACGTGCAACAATTGAAGGTTTAAGTTCACTGCGTTCATATAACTTGTAATTTTAAATACATCTAAATAAACTAAGATTCTAGTGGAACAATCAGAAACATCAATTCTTTTGAGGGCAAAAATAACTAAAATTTTGCTTCTACTCCTTCTTGTTCGTTTAGGATTGTATATTCCAGTACCAAATATTGATTTAGATTTATTTTCACAAAATCAATCGGTTAATCCAGTCTTTGGATTCGCAAAAACGTTAACAGGAAGTTCATTTTTAGGCATTGGTGCATTAGGTATATTACCTTACATAAATGCATCAATAATCATGCAGTTGTTAATTTCGGTAGTACCAAAATTAGAACAACTGCAAAAAGAGGAAGGTGAGTTTGGTCGTCAGCAAATAACACGTTATACAAGATATTTAGCGTTTGTTTGGGCTATTTTTTTAAGTTTAGGTATTGCGTTTTTTTTAGTAAAACCAATTGTTTTTGGTTGGAACCTCCGTTTAGCTATACAAATAGTTTTAGCTTTAACAACTGGTACGATGCTTTCAATGTGGTTTTCCGAATTAATTAGTGAAGAAGGGTTAGGTAACGGCTCATCAATGATAATTTTTATTAATATTGTTGGCAGTTTACCAAACAGTTTTACTAGTATCAGTAATGCTTTATTTAATAAATCAGCTTATTTAGACAACCTATCCACACTTGGTCAAGGATTAATATTTTACTTACTTATTGTTGGTATAATCATTCTTTTTCAAGAGTCCTATAAAAAAATTGATATCGTTTCGGCAAAACAATTAACTTTAAATTACAGTAATCAAAGTACTCAATTAGGAGAACTTAAAAATAGTTATATTCCGCTTAAAATTAATCAAGGTGGAATAATGCCTTTAGTTTTTAGTTCGACGGTTACTGTTTTTTTAGCATATCCTGTACAGTCGTTATTGACTTCTACGTTAGGTGCTAATTCACAAATTACGAGTACGTTATTTAATGTTTATTCATTTACATTAAATATTGTTCTTATTGTTTTTTTTAGCTGTTTTTATGCTGTCATAGTATTAAAACCAGAAGATATTTCACAAAACCTAGCAAAAATGGCTTATGCCATTCCTGGTATACGACAAGGTAAGGAAACCACTCGGTTTTTAGAAAAAATGGTAACACGTTTAGCATTTATGGGAGGCCTTTTTTTAGCCTTTTTAGCTGTTTTACCATTATTAATTGGGAACCTTTTTCAGAGCGGTATTTTTAAAAATGTAACCTCATTATTAATCCTAATTGGTGTTATTACAGATGTAACATCTCAAATTCGCGGTTATCTTATAACCCGTAAATATGAAGGATTTAAACAATAAGTAAATAGACTTTTTTTAAAAATTGTTTTAGCATTAATTATAAAAATGTTTATGCATTTTTGCTTCTAGTCTCATAATTTAATAAATAAGAACGATCTTATATGAAAGTTGTTAGTTCGATCGGAAATTTAAAAAATCGATCAAAAGATTGTCAGGTTGTTAAACGTCGTGGTCGTATTTATTTAATTTGTAAAAGCGATCCACGACTTAAAGTTCGACAAGGTCGAGCAAAAATGAAACGTAAATAACAAAAAAAGATAAATGGTACGTATCTCAGGGATAGATCTTCCACGTAATAAACGGATTGAAATTGGTTTAACTTATATTTTTGGTATTGGTCTTACAAGCTCGAAAAAAATTTTAAACGAAACAGGTATTTCTCCTGATGTTCGTTGTATGGATTTAACAGACGAGCAAATCAATGCTTTACGAACAATGATTGATGAACAATATCAGACAGAAGGTGATTTACGTCGTGTTTATTCATTAAATATAAAGCGATTAACTGAGGTTGGATCAGCTCAAGGCCTTCGACATCGTGTTGGGTTACCTGTTCGTGGACAACGAACACGAACAAACGCCCGCACACGTAAAGGTAAAGTTAAAACTGTAGCAGCAAAGAAGAAATAAATCACTCTACACTTTAGTATAAATTTTTTATGATTAAGCAGATTAAACGGTTTTCAACTAAAAAATCAAAAAAAGCACCAAATCTTGGTGTTACACATGTTAAATCAACATTTAACAATACAATTATTAATATCACAGATAAACAAGGGAATACACTTTTTTGGGCTTCTGCAGGTGGAAGTGGTTTTAAAGGTGCAAAAAAAGGTACACCGTTTGCAGCCCAATCTGCTGCCGAAAAGGCAGGTTCATTAGCGTATGAGCAAGGTATGCGACAAACAGAGGTAGTTGTAAGCGGACCTGGTAGTGGTCGAGAAACAGCAATTCGAGCGTTACAGGGTTGCGGGTTAGAGATTCTACTGATTAAAGATATTACCCCTGTACCTCATAATGGTTGTCGTCCACCAAAGAAAAGACGTGTTTAAAGTAAATTTTGTCTGTGGATTGATTTAGCTATATTTCTAATTTATGTTTCAGATACAGTGTTTAAATTCAAAAACTGAGAAAGCAACAAATATACTTGCTAAATTTTGCATTGAACCCTTAAAAAAAGGTCAAGGTATTACAGTCGGTAATGCATTAAGACGTGTTCTACTTTCTGATCTTCCGGGAATTGCTATAATAGGTGTGCGAATCAATAATGTTAACCATGAATTTTCAACAATTCCTGGTTTAAAAGAAGACGTTATTGAAGTTCTACTAAATTTAAAACAAATTGTTTTTAAAGGGGGTTTAACTGAAGCAATTACTGCTAGGCTTAGATATCAAGGTCCTGGAATAGTTACAGCTAAAGATATCGAGTTGCCTGATGGGATCACCCTAGTTGAACCTTGTCAATATATAGCAAGTTTAACAGAGAGTTCTGTTTTTGAAATGGAAGTTTTAATTGAACCTGGTTACGGTTATTTAACAAATGAGCGGTTCATTAATCGTCTTCCTAAAGGATTTTTAGCAACAGACGCTATTTTTATGCCAGTTCGCAAAGTTAATTTCTTTGTTGAAACTTTACGAACGAGTTCGTCTTCAATTGCTGAAAGTTTAATTTTAGAAATTATAACGGATGGTAGTATTGAACCAATTGAAGCAATTTACTCCGCATCATCGATTTTAGAGAATATTTTTGCCTCATTTCAAGTTAAGGATGAAACAATTCCAACTCCTCCTATGGTTCTTGAAGCAACTGAAACAACGAATGAGTATGATAATATTATGTTAGAAGAACTTGAATTATCTGTCCGCGCGTATAATTGCTTAAAGCGTGCAAATGTTAATAATTTAAGTGAATTATTAAAGTATTCTCAGGACGACTTATTAGAATTTAAAAACTTTGGCCAAAAATCAGCAGATGAAGTTTGCGAAAGTTTAAAAAATCGTTTTGGCATTGTTTTACCTAGATTAAAAAGTTAAATTTTTATTACTTTAAACGACGATTGTTAAGAGGCAAGATTCATATACCATAAACGTGATATTTAAATATCTTTGAACTTAAAACAAAACCTAAATTAAATTAAACATTTATATAACGAAAGAACAACTTTATTATGTCTTTCAATAATTCAGATATACAACAAGTGTATTTTGGGATTGGTCGTAGAAAAAGCTCAGTTGCTCGAGTTACCTTAATTCCGGGTAACGGGTCAATGGTTATTAATCATAAGCCGGGAGCACTTTATCTAAATTACAATTCTCAATACATTAGTTCGGCGAAGGCGCCATTACTAAGTCTCGGTCTTGATAATTCGTATGATATCTATGTAAATGCGCATGGAGGTGGAGTACGAGGTCAAGCAGATGCTATTAAACTTGGTGTAGCGAGAGCTTTATGCTATATTTCGAGTGAAAACCGAAGCCAGTTAAAAACGGATGGATTTCTTACACGTGATGCACGTATTAAAGAAAGAAAAAAATACGGTTTACGCAAAGCTCGCAAAGCACCGCAATATTCAAAACGTTAATTTATTATTATGCCAAAAACATCAATTCATCCAGAATATTATTCTAATGCAAAGGTATATTGCGATGGTCAACTTGTTATGAAAATTGGTTCAACTAAACCACTTCTGAAAGTCGATATTTGGTCAGGTACTCATCCATTTTACACGGGGTCGCAAAAACTTATTGATACAGAAGGTCGCGTAGAGCGTTTCATGCGTAAGTATGGAATTGATGATCAAACTTAGAAAATATATATATGCCAACGATACAACAATTAGTTCGATTTGAACGTGTAGCTGCTAAAAAGACAAGTAAGTCACCAGCTTTAAAAATGTGTCCACAGAGACGTGGAGTTTGTACACGAGTTTATACAACAACACCGAAAAAGCCTAATTCAGCGTTACGTAAAGTTGCTCGTGTACGTTTAACATCTGGCTTTGAAGTAACCGCATACATTCCAGGTATTGGACATAATATTCAAGAGCATTCAGTTGTTTTAATCCGTGGTGGTCGTGTCAAAGATCTTCCAGGGTGTCGTTATCACGTTGTTCGTGGAACTTTAGACGCTGGAGGTGTCAAAGATCGTAAAAACGGTCGTTCGAAATATGGTGGAAAAAAACCTAAAGCTAGTTAGTAATTTTGAATAAATATATCAACATAATTAAATAAACTATGTCACGACGAAATAGAGCCAAAAGGACTTTAGTACAACCAGACCCTATTTATGGTAGCCGTCTCGTAAATTTATTAATTGCGCAAATACTAAAATCTGGTAAAAAATCAATCGCACAAAAAGTTGTTTACGCTGCTTTGGAAATTATTTCGACTAAAACAGAAGAAAACCCAATTTTCATTTTAGAAAAAGCAGTAAAAAATGTAACACCACAAGTTGAAGTAAAAGCAAGACGTGTTGGTGGTTCAACTTACCAAGTACCGATTGAAATTCGTGCTTATCGAGGAGCGAATATTTCGCTACGTTGGATTAATGAAGCAGCAACGTCACGTTCTGGGAAAAGTATGGCATTTAAATTAGCAAATGAGTTGATTGATGCTTCAAAAGAAAGTGGTAATGCAATAAAAAAACGTGAACAAACACATCGAATGGCAGAAGCAAACAAAGCTTTTGCTCATTTTAGATATTAATATCCAGTTATCTAAATTTCGCCAAAAGTATCATAAATTATCAAAAATATTTTAAAGTAAGCATTTATCATGGCAAGAGAAAAGTTCGAACGTTCAAAACCGCACGTAAATATTGGTACAATTGGTCACGTAGATCATGGAAAAACAACATTAACAGCAGCAATTTCAGCTACATTAGCTATCAATAGTGCCAAATCGGCGAAAAAATTTGATGAAATTGATTCAGCGCCGGAAGAAAAAGCACGTGGTATTACAATTAATACGGCCCACGTTGAATATGAGACAGAAAACCGTCACTATGCACACGTAGATTGTCCAGGTCACGCGGACTATGTTAAGAATATGATTACGGGCGCAGCGCAAATGGACGGTGCTATTCTTGTTGTATCAGCTGCCGATGGTCCAATGCCGCAAACACGTGAGCACATCCTACTTGCTAAGCAAGTAGGTGTACCGCACCTTGTAATCTTTTTAAACAAAGCTGATCAAGTTGATGACGAAGAACTATTAGAACTAGTTGAATTAGAAGTACAAGAATTATTAGAAAATTACGATTTCCCAGGCGATGAAATTCCATTTGTTTCTGGTTCAGCACTAATGGCATTACAAGCTTTAGAAGGTGGTGAAAAAGCACGTGGTGAAGATAAGTGGGTTGATCTAATTTTTAAATTAATGGATTCTGTTGACGACTATATCCCAACACCAGAACGTGACACGGATAAAAATTTCTTAATGGCAATTGAGGATGTATTCTCAATTACAGGTCGAGGAACAGTAACTACTGGCCGTATTGAAAGAGGTGTAGTAAAAGTTGGTGAAACAGTTGAAATCGTAGGCTTAAAAGATACACAAACAACTACAGTAACTGGAATTGAAATGTTCCAAAAAACTCTAGATGAAGGAATGGCTGGCGATAATGTTGGAATTCTAATTCGTGGTATCCAAAAAGCGGACGTGGAACGTGGAATGGTAATGGCCCAGCCTGGAACAATCAGTCCTCATAAAAAATTCGAAGCCGAGGTTTATATTTTAAATAAGGACGAAGGTGGTCGTCATACGCCATTTTTTACAGGATACCGACCACAATTTTATGTACGTACTACTGATGTAACAGGTACGATCATCCAATTCACAGGTGATGATGGTAGTATAGCAGAGATGGTTATGCCAGGAGATCGAATTAAGATGACTGCGGAATTAATTAACCCTATTGCTATCGAGCAAGGAATGCGATTTGCGATTCGTGAAGGTGGTCGAACTGTTGGTGCTGGTGTTGTTTCAAAAATTATTGAATAATCTAATAAAGTATTATGAGCTTATTAAATTTGAAGCCAAAAAAGCTACGAATTTCTCTTAAAGCATTTGTACCGCATTTACTAGATGATTCTTGTCGACGTATAATTGAAACAGTACAGTTAACTGGTACTGAAGTAACAGGACCAGTTCCTTTACCAACTCGACGTCGTATTTATTGTGTACTACGTTCTCCGCACGTAAATAAAGATGCACGTGAACATTTCGAAATGCGTACTCATAAACGTTTAATCGATTTACATTCTCCATCGGAAAGTACTATGGAAAGTTTAAAAAACTTAGATCTTTCCGCAGGAGTTGATGTCGAAATTAAAAGTTTAGCTTAATAGAATCATTAAATCCAAAAACATAGTTGGAGGTTTAAAAAATTAACATTTTGTTTCTTACAAAATGTTAATTTTTAATTTTTTTTAGTATGCTTAATTTAGATAAATAGTTTCATTAGATTAGTATTGAATTATTATTCGAATTAGTGTATTGTTTAAATAGCGAAATAAAATTTAGTTGGGACTGTAGTTCAATTGGTTAGAGCACCGCCCTGTCACGGCGGAAGTTGCGGGTTCGAGTCCCGTCAGTCTCGCGAAATGGTATAACACAAACTATTTTATTAGTTTAGTTTAAATTATTAAAGAGTACTACACCCTTTAATAGACAAGGTATAATATTCTTTTAATATGAGAATACACTAGTTTTAGAATCCTTTTAATAACGAAGTAATGCTCTTGCATTCCCTAAAGTTGCTACTAGTACAGGTGGTAAAGTTGGTGCGCCCATAGCGAAAAATGAAGTCGTAACACCAGCTAAAAATGAAACACATCGTGCACCGCGTAACTTTTTGGGAAACACCAATACACGATACGTTTGACTAATCAACTAACCACTCCTAAATATGTTAAGTCGTAAGAGACATCATTGTATATTTCGACCGAATGAATAGCTACTCCCGTCCATGGTAGCCATTTGACAATTGCTGTAACCCCAGACCCAGCTATTTTTCTCCAACATATGGGACAAGATCCCGTTCCGTTACTTCTTCAGTTGCCTTTTGTACTATAAAACTTAATATTAAGCCCCCATAAATGCTGTAATTATAAGCAAAGATACTTTTGAATCTTTAAACCACCATCCAGCTATTACCCCAATAGCTACTGATGTAACGGCTGCAATAGCGGTCATTTTTGGATTCCCCTTCCATTCCTAAAATTACATGGACGATTCATAACTCACAGTTTAAATAAATAACTTATACAGATGTTTTTGTAAAAAACTTCTATATATCGAATGTTATAGCCTAGAATAAAAAAACGTTAATTTATGTAAAATAAGAATTTAATTTTTGTGCCTTGACATTTGATATCAACAACTTGTATTATTGAATCCAGATTAAAAATTTATATTTATTACTTGAAACATTTGAATACCATGGAGAGTTTGATCCTGGCTCAGGATGAACGCTGGCGGTATGCTTAACACATGCAAGTCGAACGAAAGTTTTTAACTTTAGTGGCGAACGGGTGCGTAATACGTGAGAATCTGCCCTTAGGAGGAGAATAACTTCTGGAAACGGTTGCTAAGTCTCCATATGCCGAGAGGTGAAATAGTTTATACTGCCTAGGGATGAGCTCACGCCTGATTAGCTTGTTGGTAAGGTAATGGCTTACCAAGGCCACGATCAGTAGCTGGTTTGAGAGAACGATCAGCCACACTGGGACTGAGACACGG
>Ga0209713_10000146_pt1 | contig 38786 bp, 39 predicted proteins | sample ArcOceMetagenome_3_FD_187444 | JGI IMG/M metagenome (GOLD analysis project Ga0209713, IMG submission 187444) | Marine eukaryotic phytoplankton communities from Arctic Ocean - Arctic Ocean- Svalbard ARC20M Metagenome (SPAdes) (version 2) | ecosystem: Environmental > Aquatic > Marine > Oceanic...
AATGCAGCGTGAGCTGCTTTGATTGCGTCTAATTTAAAGCCTTGCGGTGTTTGTGCGCGGAACAATCCGTTGCGATCTTGGGTGCCCGTAACCATTCCACCCTCACTAGTCCAAAGTGCGTCTGTCACAGCAAGTGCAGGTGCAGCGCCATCGGCTGTTTCAAGCGCAACAATGATGTTGGTGATGGTTTGGTCCGTCACGCATGGCCGTGCAACATCATGTATTAGTACGGTTTTAGTACCTGATGGAATTGCCTGAAGGCCCAGCTTAACCGAATCCGAACGCTCAGCCCCACCAGTTGTGACCGTCAAGCCGTTGATGTCTGGTGCAAGGTGCAGGTCATCTGGATGCAGTACCAAGATAACGCTGGATATCGCGGGGTGCGCAGCAAAAGCTTGCAGGGTATGGGCAATCACAGGCTGACCTGCGATTTTACGCCATTGCTTCGGCACCTCACCACCCGCACGTGTTCCACGTCCAGCAGCAACGATTAAGGCTGCATTGCTCATATTTTGGTTCGTTTCATCATTCCCATTCTTTACGCAATTGTAGTCTTGGTGGCAAATATTGGGATATATGCCTATTTTTTGTGCGTTAGGTCGTTTATTGAGCGTCTGATTGCGGCGCATGGATTGAGTGAGCCAAACAAAACCCGTTAAATCATACTAAGCACCACAGGATTCCACGCCTTGACCAATCTAATGACCCTAAACCCACCTGTGATGTTGGCCCCTCTGGCGGGAATCACAGACCTGCCATTTCGTAATTTGGTTTCGTCCTTTGGGGCGGGCATGGTCGTGTCTGAAATGATTGCCAGCCACGATATGCTGAACCAGACGATGGGCAGCCGCGAGAAAGCAGAGCTGGGGCTAGGGCACGTGGGCACAGCAGTTCAATTGGCAGGCCGTGAGCCCGAACCATTAGCAGAAGCGGCCAAGATGGTTGAGGCGCAGGGTGCCAAGGTGATCGACATCAACATGGGTTGTCCTGCAAAAAAGGTGGTCAGCGGCTATTCTGGTTCTGCATTGATGAAGATACCCGATCATGCGCTTAGCTTGATTGAGTCTGTGGTCGCAGCCGTAGACGTCCCTGTGACCCTTAAAACCCGCCTTGGATGGGATAATGACCTGCTAAACGCACCTGACATCGCTCGCCGCGCCGAGGCTGCGGGCATACAGCGTGTTGTGATCCACGGACGCACACGGTGCCAGTTCTACAAAGGCAGCGCGGATTGGAAAGCTATTCGTGCGGTCAAAGAAGCAGTTTCGATCCCAGTCATTGCGAACGGCGATATCGTCGACATTGCCACGGCGCGTATGGCGCTTGAGCACTCAGGCGCGGACGGCATTATGATTGGGCGTGGTGCACAAGGACGCCCTTGGCTACTTGCGGAAGTTGCTCATGCTCTATTTGGCACCCCGGCACCCTTGATCCCAACGGGGCAGGCTTTGGCGGATATGGTGATTGGTCACTATTTGGCGATGATCGATTTTTACGGCGAAAAGATGGGGCTGCGTATGGCGCGCAAGCACCTTGGTTGGTTCATGGATACAGCTGGAACGCCAGCTGAATTACGACGCAAAATTCTAATGGAAAAAGATGCACGTGAGGTCATGAAGATGATCCCCGAAGCGATGAAAGAGGGCGCAGCATGAGTGATCCAAATATCTGGGCATCTTTGCCTGTACCTGGGGTTCTTATCGGGCTTGATGATAAAATCCTTGATATCAATTCTGCCGCCGAAGGTTTCTTAAATGTTTCCGCCAAGAATGTGTGTGGGGTACCGTTATGGGATCAGATTGCAATTGATGCACCCCTTGAAGAAGCTTTTGCGCATGCCCGTGAAAACGGGACACCGCTTTTTGTAAACGACGTGGATGTTGGCAGTGGTCAACGTGCACCTTTGCAATGTGCCTTACAGATCGCACCGCTGATTGGTTCTGAGGGTCAGATGATCCTCATGATTTCGCCGCGTGAGTTGGCGGGGCGAATGACGCAGAATGATACAGTAAAGTCGGCAGCGAAATCAGCGATAGGCATGGCTGAAATGTTGGCCCATGAGATCAAGAATCCGTTGGCCGGTATTACAGGGGCTGCACAATTGCTTAGCATGAACCTTGCGCCAGAAGACCTTGAACTAACTGATCTAATTGTTGAAGAAAGCCGTCGAATTGTTAAGCTACTTGAGCAGGTTGAGCAGTTTGGAAACCTTAGCGTCACCGAAATGCAGTCAGTCAACATCCATGATGTTCTAGACCGTGCGCGTCGCTCTGCTTTGCTGGGGTTCGGTGCAAATATGAAGATCATTGAAGATTATGATCCGTCATTGCCAGCTGCATTGGGTGATCCAGACCAATTGCTACAGGTCATTCAGAACCTTCTTAAAAATGCGTCCGAAGCTGCAGGCGAACGAGGCGGTACAATCCGTTTGCACAGCTATTTTGAACATTCTTTCCGTTTGCGACGCGCTGATGGTTCGGGCCACTCTTTGCCTTTACAAATTGAGATTATCGATGATGGTCCGGGGCTTCCTGAGGGGATCAAGGATGATATTTTCGATCCGTTTGTTTCGGGCAAAGAAAATGGAACGGGCCTTGGTCTCGCCTTGGTCAGCAAAATCATCTCAGACCACGGCGGATGGATTTCGGTCTCTTCTGTACCCGGGCGCACGATTTTCCGTATTTCACTACCGCGCTGCAAAGAACAGACATTTAACAAAACAAAGAAGGATTAAGTCATGGACGGCACAGTATTGGTCGCAGACGATGATCGCACCATTCGCACGGTTTTGACCCAAGCGCTGACACGAGCAGGGTGTAAGGTACATGCAACCTCCAGCCTAACGACGCTGATGCGTTGGGTGGCTGAAGGTAAAGGCGACGTTGTTATAACTGATGTAGTTATGCCAGATGGAAATGGACTTGAAATGTTGCCAAAGATTGCGGAGGACCGTCCCGGTTTGCCTGTGATTGTTATTTCGGCACAGAACACCATCATGACTGCGATAAAAGCGGCTGAGGCGGAAGCCTACGACTATTTGCCCAAACCGTTTGATCTGCCTGATCTAATGAAGCGGACAGCGCGGGCGTTGGAGTCGCGTCGGCAACACCGCAGTGCGCCTGCAGAAGTCTCTCAAGAACGATCTGAAGAATTGCCATTGGTTGGGCGAACCGATGTTATGCAATCGCTTTACCGCGTCGTTGCCCGCGTAATGAACACGGATTTACCTGTGCTGATTTGGGGTGAAAGTGGTGCTGGAAAGTCATTGATTGGGCGCGCGATCCACGACTTTTCAGATCGGCGCACTTTGCCCTTCGTGACAGTGACGTCGGCGGAATTGCAAGATATCGAGGGACCGGCGCGTGTTTTGGCGCGTGTTAAAGGCGGTACGCTTTTGATTGACGAAATCGCAGACATATCTGATGAGATACAAGCGCGTATCGTGCGGATGATGGACACACCAGGTGAGTATGTGCCGCGGTTTTTAGCGACAAGTCAGTCCGATTTAACAGGTGCGATGGAAAATGGCACTGTGCGTAAAGATCTGTACTATCGCCTAAGTGGCGCAACTTTGAACATGCCATCACTGCGCGAACGGGTCGACGATATTCCATTGCTTGCGGAACATTTCCTTGGCCGGATCGAACAAGCAAGCAGCGTCATTCGTAGCCTATCGGAGACTGCGGCTGAAATTTTCCGCACCTACAGCTGGCCGGGTAATGTGCGCCAACTTGAAAATGCCGTGAAACGATTGGGGCTTACTAGCCGAAGCCCTGAAATTACGGCGGCAGAAGTGCAGCAAGTGTTGGGTCATCAACCGGATCTTGCCCCATTGCGCGGAGGCGCAACGGACACTGAAAAGTTAGGTGCATCTGTTGGGCGTCATCTTCAGCGATATTTCGATCTACATGGGGATATGTTGCCCCCGGATGGTTTATATGGCCGTATTCTGCGCGAGATTGAGGTGCCATTAATCGAGATCGCATTGGACGCAACACACGGCAATCAGGCCAAATGCGCTGATCTTTTAGGGATCAATCGAAACACGCTGCGCAAGAAGATTACAGAGCTCGAAATTGAGGTCACGAGGCGTCGAAAATTGATGTAAAATAGCCACAGAAACTGTGGCATTCTTAGCGCACCCATGTTATCAACCACGAGATGTAGCGGTGGGTGCCTGATTTACCGCATTAACTAGGCAGGGTCACGTGGCAATCCCAACGCGACAAACTCCTTGGGCAGACACACTGCGTAAGTTGCGCAGGCAACGTCGCGCCCGTGGTTATGCGACAACTGGATTGGTTGTTTTGGGGCCATTTTTGGCTCTGGCAACGTTCCTGATCTTAGGGCCACTGGATCAGGGGGCGAGTGATCTTTCCCTGAGGCTCATTTTACTCGCTGACGTTGTCTATATACTTATAATTACTGCGCTGGTTTTGGCCCAGGTGGCTCGCATTATTGCAGCGCGTCGTGCTCAATCTGCAGGGTCACGGCTTCACCTGCGGCTCACTGCAGTTTTTGCAGCCCTTGCGTTATTCCCAACGGTAATTGTGGCGGTGTTTGCAATGTTGACAATCAACATTGCGCTGGAGGGCTGGTTTTCTGAACGTGTTCGTAATGTTGTGGGGTTCTCACTCGCTTCGGCAGAAGCTTATGAGCAAGAACAACGTGAAGGTTTGATCGAGGATGCTCGTGCTCTGGCCGCCCGCATGGATATCGTTCGGGTCGAGCGTGTTGAGTTAAGCGACAGCGAGTTGCTAGGAATTGAGCAACGTAAAATCCAACGTGGGCTGCGCGAGGCATATTTGGTTGATGGAACCGCGTCTATTCGGGCACGTGGTGATCGTTCCTATTTGTTTGATTTTGAGCCACCTGACGCGCGACAGATGGCAGTTGCGCGTGAGACAGGTTTGGCGATTATTCAGGACTGGTTCATCAATGAATTTAGGGTTTTGGTTCCACTAAAAAGCTCACCAGATCGATATTTATACGTAACGCGTGACGTAGATGGTGAAATTCTATCTCTATTGGATGAGACACAAAAAACCGTCCGGTTATATCAGCAACTTGAAAGTGACCGTGGCAAACGGTTGTTTGAATTTGGTCTTCTTTATTTGGCGTTTGCTGTCATTTTGATCCTTGGTGCCGTTTGGCTAGGACTTGGCTTTGCTGAACGTCTGTCTGGTCCTGTTGGACGTCTGACAGGAGCCGCGCAGCGAGTTGGGGCAGGGGATCTGGATGTTCAGGTCCGAGAAGAAGATGGCGATGACGAGATTGCGATGCTGGGCCGGTATTTCAACCAAATGACCCGCCAGCTTAAGGGCCAGCGGGAAACCTTGTTGGACAACACAGGCCAAATTGAACGCCGTCGACGGATGTTTGACTCAGTTCTAAGCTCTGTAACGTCTGGCGTTGTCGGTTTGGATCCTGATGGTCGTGTGGCTTTTGTAAATAAATCTGCTGCCAGATTGTTAGATTGGCATGAAGACCAGCAAATGGTGCCATTGGCTGTGGCTGTACCTGAATTTGGACCTTTGTTTGAAGTTTTGCGCAGTGGTCCTGGAGAAGCTTCACAAAGTGAAATTAAGGTTAGCCGCAATGGGCAGTTAGAGAACTTGTTGGTGCGCATGGCGACACGTCGTAATGAATCAGGCAATCTTGAAGGTTTTGTTGTGGCCTTTGATGACGTGACTGATTTGGTTAGTGCCCAGAGAATGGCGGCGTGGGGTGATGTGGCGCGCCGGATTGCGCATGAGATCAAGAACCCGCTAACACCCATTCAACTGAGTGCTGAACGGATTAGACGTAAGTTTACATCCAAACTTGGCGACGAAAGCGACGATCTAGAGCAGATGACAGGTGTGATCATTCGTCAGACTGGCGATTTACGGCGCATTGTTGATGAGTTTTCAAAATTCGCACGGATGCCAAAACCTGATCGTAAGACGCATGATTTGGCTAAATTGGTTAGTGATGCAGTTGTTCTACAGCGCCTTGGTCAACCGGATGTTGAAATTAAACTGACAGGTGCGGAAACCGCTTTGATGGCTGAGTTTGACGATACGATGATCTCTCAAGCGATGACAAATTTGATCAAGAACGCGGGCGAAGCAATCGATTCATTGGTCAAAAAGGGTGCACCAGACGATTTGTGGCCACAGATTGTTGTCGAGGTCGCCAACGTCGATGGCCATGCCTGCATCACAATTGCAGATAATGGTATTGGGTTGCCTGAAGACCGTGCACGTTTGTTTGAACCCTATGTGACGACACGTAGCGAAGGCACGGGCCTTGGCTTGCCAATTGTTAAGAAAATTATCGAAGAACACGGTGGAACTTTACAGCTGCAAAACGCACCTGTTTTTGACGGTCAAAATCATTTCGGGGCTATGGCGGTTATCAAAATTCTTTTGGCCCCATCAGACATCGCAGCAGCGATCAATAAATAAGAGATATAAACCCATGAGCGACATTCTGATTGTAGACGACGAACGTGACATCCGCGAGTTGATCTCTGAAATTTTAAAAGACGAAGGTTTTACAACGCGCTTGGCTGGAAATTCTGATGATGCGATCGCGGCAATTGATGCTGAGCCTCCTGCGCTGATGATCCTTGATATATGGCTAAAAGACAGCCGTATGGACGGAATTGATATTCTTAAAACGGTTAAGCGCGAAAACCCAGATGTGCCTGTTGTTATCATTTCAGGCCATGGCAATATTGAAATTGCGGTGGCTGCGATTAAGCAGGGTGCCTACGATTTTATCGAAAAACCATTTAATATTGACCAACTCTTGGTGGTTATCCGTCGCGCTATGGAAACCAGCCGACTACGCCGTGAGAACCAAACGCTGAAACGCCAAGATGGTGTTCAATCCGAAATGATTGGTGCCTCAGCCTCCTTTCGTACGTTGATTAGCCAGTTGGACAAAGTGACGAAATCAAATGGTCGCGTTATGCTAAGTGGACCAGCCGGCAGTGGCAAAGAATTGGCAGCTCGCTATATCCATGCCAATTCTAACCGTGCAAGTGCACCTTTTGTTACTGTAAACTGTACGGGGGTGACCCCTGATCAAATGGAAGAGATGTTGTTTGGCCGTGAGGGCGCAGATCTTGGAATCGAACTAGGGTTGCTGGAACAAGCCAATGGTGGCGTCATCTATTTTGATGAAATTGCGGATATGCCTTTGGGCACACAGACCAAAATCCTGCGCGTTTTAGTTGACCAACAATTCTTGCGTGTTGGCGGTTCAGAGAACGTGCGCGTTGATCTGCGTGTGATCTCTAGCACAAACCGTAACCTTGAGGTCGAGATCGAAGCTGAACGGTTCCGCCAAGAATTATTCCACCGTCTAAACGTCGTACCAATTTCGGTTCCTTCACTTGAAGATCGCCGTGAGGATATTCCGCTATTGGCCGAGTATTTCATCAAGGAATGCAACACAAACCAAGGTCTAGCCTTGCGCGCGTTGAGTGACGATGCGTCTGCCCTGATGCAAACGATGGTTTGGCTAGGCAATGTGCGTCAGTTGAAAAACCTTATCGAACGTGTCCTGATCCTTAGTGATGGCAGTGGTCCAATTGAGGCCCGTGAATTGCGGGATGAAGAAGAAAGCAGCAATGAGGAAGGCCGGGTCGTTCTATCGGGTGCATTGGCGACCTTGCCACTTCGTGAGGCTCGTGAGGCGTTCGAACGCGAGTACCTATTGACACAGATTAACCGTTTTGGTGGCAACATTAGTCGCACGGCCAACTTTGTTGGGATGGAGCGCAGCGCGCTTCACCGTAAACTTAAGTCATTGGGTGTTGTTACCTCTGCCAAAGCTGGTGCGCGCGTCGCACATGTTGAAAAAGGTGATGGCGAATAGGTACCAGAGAATGCCAAGTCGGGATATTTCGCTAATTGAATTGACCCGACTTGGGCCTTCTGTCATTCCAATGATCCAAACTACGACAAAAGGTCAAAGGATGAACTCATGAAGGTCATCATATGTGGTGCAGGTCAGGTTGGGTGGCAAATCGCCCGACACCTTTCCGGAGAACGCAATGACGTAACGGTTGTCGACCAAGACCCAGAATTGGTTCGTCGCGCAACAGATTCACTTGATGTTCAAGGGGTTGCAGGCTTTGCCAGCTATCCTGATATCCTTGATCGTGCTGGTGCGCGCGACGCAGATATGATCATCGCGGCGACCCAATCTGACGAAGTAAATATGGTCACTTGTCAGGTCGCACATTCTGTTTTCGGAATTAATCGTAAGATCGCTCGTTTGCGCAGTCAGTCGTATTTGGATGTGATTTACTCCGATCTTTATCGCCGTGAACACATGCCGATCGACGTGGTTATCAGTCCAGAGCGCGAAGTTGCTGCTGCGGCGTTGCAGCGGCTTTCCGCGCCGGCCGCATTTGATACTGAGCGTTTCATAGATGGGCAGGCCCAATTGCTGGGTATTCTGATCGAAGAAGAATGCCCGGTGGTTCATACACCACTGCGTCAGTTGACAGACCTGTTTTCAACATTGCGTGCAGTTGTTGTTGGTGTGCGCCGCGAGGGTGTGTTGTTTGCGCCCAATGCAGGTGATCAATTGTTTGTTGGTGATGAATGTTATGTATTTGCGCATGTCGACGATGTTCCACGCACGATGGAAGTGTTTGGCAAGCGTATAGCAAAACAGGAGCGCGTCGTCATGGTCGGTGGCGGTAATGTTGGGTTGGCAGTTGCTTCTGAATTAGAATCCCGTGCCAACCGTGTGCGCGCGAAAATAATTGAAAAAGACCGTAAACGGGCGGAAATCGCTGCCGAAGCGCTGGAACGTACCATTGTGCTGCATGGGGATGGCTTGGACGTCGCTTTGTTAACTGAAGCAGGGGTTAGCCGTGCGGACGCGATGTTGGCCGTAACAGACGACGATAAAACCAATATGTTAGCGGCTGTACGAGCTAAATCTGAAGGCTGCCCTTACGCAATAGCCCTGATAAATGACCCAACTTTGGTTCCCTTGATGGGGCCGCTTGGGATCGACGCATACATTAATCCGCGTGCAACAACCGTCAGCTCGATCTTACGTCACATCCGTCATGGTCGTGTACGTGCTGTATATTCCATCGGCGATGCTGAGGCCGAAGTTATCGAGGCTGAAGTGCTTTCAACTTCGCCGATGGCTGGCAAACGGATCGCTGACATCGACTTCCCTGAGGGTGTGCTTGTTGGGGCCGTACGCAAAGGTGGCACCGTTACGCGTCCCTTAGGCAGTACGCGTATCGACGAAGGGGACGTTATTGCCCTATTTGCATTGACCAAAGACGTTTCAGAAGTGGAACGGCTGATGCAAGTTTCAATCGATTTTTTCTAACATGAAACAGAAGCTTGGCTTTATTGAGCAGTTGTTCCATTTACCCTTGTTTCTATTGGTTTTTGGCCTGGCATCAATCATGATGTTAATACCCGCCGGCTATGCCGGTGTGGTACGTGAATTGGTGACTGGCAGAGCTTTTCTATACTCTGGTTTGCTTGGGATCATAATTTTTGTTTTGATCGCAATATCCCATCATGGGCGTATGCCCGGACACGGAGCACTTGGGCCCTTGATGTCTTTGTTCTCAACATTCGTGTTTCTTCCATTGGTTTTGGCCATTCCGTTTCATGAAGCTCTGCAAACCACTAGTTTCTTTAACTCCTATATAGAAATGGTTAGTTCAATCACAACGACGGGCGCAACACTGTTCGATGATCCAGAGCGGTTGAACCGACCACTCCACTTGTGGCGCGCACTTGTCGGCTGGTTGGGTGGTTTAATCATGTGGGTGGCCGCATCTTCTATTCTCGCGCCTTTGAATTTGGGTGGTTTCGAAATTACAGCGCGCGCAGAACCTGGAAGACGTGCATTAGGGCAGGGGCAAGTCGGGCAAAGCGAAGGCCGCCTAAAATTGATCAAGATCGTTGCTACATTATTCCCGATCTATTTTGGACTTACTTGGCTTCTTTGGGCACTCCTTTGGGTGAGTGGAGATGAATCATTAGTAGCTTTGTGCCACGCCATGTCGATCTTAGCGACATCGGGCATCTCACCAGTTGGTGGATTGACGGGGGAGTCTGGCTTCACCGGTGAAGTACTGATGGTTTTGTTTATGCTTTTTGCTCTGTCGCGACTGACGTTTTCAGGTGATACGGTCACCAGCGAAAGCGGGGGGATTTCACAAGATCCGGAGTTTCGGATTGGAATCGCCCTAGTTGTTGCCGTGCCCACAGTCTTGTTCTTACGCCATTGGTTGGCGTCCTACGACGTTGCTGCTGAGACGACGTTGATGGATGCAGGGCATGCTTTTTGGGGTGCATTGTTTACGGTTATGTCGTTTTTAACGACAACCGGATTTTTAAGCAATTCATGGGGTGATGCTCAGCAATGGTCTGGCCTTGCAACTCCTGGTCTTATTCTGATGGGCTTGTGCTTAATCGGTGGGGGTGTCGCGACGACTGCTGGCGGCGTGAAATTATTGCGTGTCTTTGCGCTGTATCGCAATGGCCGCCGTGAAATGGAACGGTTGGTTCATCCTTCATCCGTTAGCAATTCAGGCCCAATGGCACAGCGTTTGCAAAAAAACGGAGCGTTTATTGCATGGATTTTTTTCATGCTGTTTGCGTTGTCTTTAGCAGTGGTCACAATCTTACTGGCAGCATCTGGCGCATCCTTTGAGGAGTCTGTCGTGATGGCAATCGCAAGCCTGTCAACAACAGGTCCATTGCTAGAAATGGGTGGCGATACACCTATCCGCCTCATCGAACTGAACAGTTTTGCAAAGTCCGTGTTTGTTGGTGCAATGGTACTTGGACGACTTGAAACACTCGCGATTATTGCGCTTTTGACGCCGGATTTGTGGCGCGGCTAGCTAGTTGCAGGTTAATTAGGGGTGCCAAGGCCGTTTTTGGGGCTAGAAACTCCTCAAATCCTTATCCATAATATAACAAAGAGTGATTTGGTCCGCAGATAACTTAAAAAAAAGGCGAAAATGCAATGGCTTCGGATAGACAGAACCTACAGGATGCGTTCCTGAACCACGTACGTAAGACCAAAGTCCCAGTAACGATCTTCCTGATCAACGGTGTGAAGTTGCAAGGCGTCATTACGTGGTTCGACAACTTCTGCGTGCTATTGCGTCGCGACGGTCAATCTCAGCTTGTGTACAAGCACGCGATTTCGACCATCATGCCTAGCCAGCCAATCAGCCTATATGAGGGCGAAGACCAAGCTTGAGCAAAGAGCAATTCCAGATAGATAACACTGACGGGCCGGTATTGACCCGCGCGTGGGTGCTTCATCCTGATATTAAATCAGATCATCTTCGCCGTAATGCGGCCCTGTCTTTGGCAGAGGCGGTTTCCTTAGCAAATGCCTTGAGTGAGCTAGACGTAATCGGCAGTGATGCCGTGCGGCTGCCCAAACCGCATGCAGGAATGTTATTTGGCTCGGGCAAAATCAAAGAGCTTCATGACGTTTTTGAAGAGGCAGAGATCGATCTTGTTTTGATTGATGGTAAAGTCACGCCTGTGCAACAACGCAATCTTGAAAAAGAGTGGGGTGTGAAGGTCTTGGACCGCACTGGTCTGATCCTTGAAATTTTCAGCGAACGTGCGGCCACCCGTGAAGGTGTGTTGCAGGTCGAGATGGCTGCACTTACCTACCAGCGTACACGTCTTGTACGGGCATGGACCCACCTAGAACGTCAACGTGGTGGTTTGGGCTTTGTTGGAGGACCAGGTGAGACGCAGATTGAATCTGACCGTCGTGCTATTGATGACCAATTAGTGCGCTTGCGCCGTCAGCTTGATAAAGTGGTTAAAACCCGCGCGCTGCACCGTGCAGCACGCAAGAAGGTTCCTTATCCCATTGTGGCTCTTGTGGGCTATACAAACGCCGGTAAATCAACGTTGTTCAACTACTTGACGGGTGCGGATGTGATGGCGGAGGATATGTTGTTCGCTACGCTTGACCCAACTATGCGACGTTGGATTATGGATGATGGACCCGAAGTTATTTTGTCAGATACAGTTGGTTTTATCTCTGACCTGCCTACTGAATTGGTGGCATCCTTCCGTGCGACTTTGGAAGAAGTACTTGCTGCTGACGTGATTTGTCACGTGCGTGACATCAGCCACCCGGAGTCTGAAGAACAAGCCAGAGACGTCCGCGAGATCATGAAAGTTTTGGGTGTTGATGCGGAACGCCCAACCTTTGAGGTTTGGAACAAGCTAGACGCGTTGGATGATGAGGCTGCTGAAGCGGTGAAAACCCGCGCTGCACGCAACGAAATGGTTTATGCGACGTCTGCAATAAGTGGTGCTGGCACCCAAGTATTGATGGAAGCGATTGCCGAAGCATTGCAAGGTGCATTGATCACTGAAGATCTGACCTTGTCGTTTGCAAAAGGGCGCGAACGCGCTTGGCTGTTCTCAAATGAGGTCGTGCTGGAAGAGACGCAAACCGACGAGGGGTTTGTGGTCACAGTACGTTGGAGCGGACGTCAGAAGGCTGAATACAAAGTCCTGTAAGCGATTAATTGGTCGATTTGCCCCAACGATTTTGCAGTTTGTTTAGCGCATCGATCCGTTCGCTTGTTTTGGGATGGCTAAGCAACCATGCTGGTGCATGACCGTTCATTGAACCACTCATAGCGTCCAGCTTTTCAAATAGTGAAATTTGACCTGATGTGCCAATGCCTGATTTGGTGAGTAAGGCCGCGGCATATGCATCTGCCTCGTATTCGTCGGAACGGCTTAAGCGGGCAGCTAGCATCGATGTTAGCATGTTGGCGATCCAAACGCCTACGAACGGTATGAAACGTCCCAGAAACATCGAAAGCATCGAGCGTAGCGCGTTTTGACCTGAGAAGTCGATCATGCGACGTCGTGAGTGACCAAGGGCAACGTGGCCCAATTCATGCGCAATGACACTAGCTAGTTCATCCGCACTAACTTCACCGTTTTGAAATTTCTTGTAAAAGCCACGTGTGATGAAAATCCGCCCATCTGGCGCGGCCAAGCCGTTGATCTGGTCAATCTCATAAATATGCACGCGAATTTTGGGCAAATCCAAAGCACAGGCCATTTGATCACTTAATTGACCTAGCATGGGGTCATTCAAGACCGTGGATTGTTCATCTAAACGCTTTGCCGTTTGCCATGCAGAAAAGCGATACATTGCTAGGCCATAGATTAGGGCAAGTAGAATTGGGGTGAGTTTCAACATGTCTTAGATATGGGGTTAAGAGGTGCGGATCGCAACTCCTTGTCTCACTTATCCCACGCAACACTCATTTTTGTTGGGCCCCGGAAGGCCCAGCCTTTGTATGGAACAGGTTTTAGCAATCTAAGATTGGGCAGGTGTTCGAACGCCAACGGCAAGGCGACTTCGTTGATAAGGCATCTTGCAGCAGCGGCCCCAGCGCAGAAATGTGGTCCAGCACCAAAACTGATGGCAGGCTGTGTGCTGCGCGAAATGTCAAAAGTATCAGGTGCTGAGAAATGGGTTTCATCACGTCCAGCAGATCCAAACATAAAGAACACGCGATCTTCGGGCTGCAGCGTAATGCCATCAATGGTGTCCTCTTTAACCACTACACGAGGGGACATCCCAATAGGGGCCATCCAGCGTGCGTATTCATTGAAGGCGTCTAGCCATTTAGCTTTACCGCTGCGGATCATCTCCAATTGGCTGGGATGGTTTATCAATGCCCAAATGGTGCCAGCTATAGCGTCACGCGGTTCGTTCTGACCTCCTGAGATTATCAGTTTGATATTGGCGTGCAGGCTTTCATCATTTAGCCCTGCTTCCGCCATGACTTTGAGCGCGCTTTGTTGCGGCGCGTCCTCACGCGCAAATTTAATATGATCATCTATAAGGCGAGTCGCTTTGTTGCAGCGTTCTGTAACTTTCTTTTTGCCCTCAAAGTTTGCACAACCGTCAATCATTGCTTGGCTGACAGTATCCATCTCCAAATTGCTCATGGATTCCAAACCTGTGATTGCACGTAATGCCGCCGCAGACACAGGCATTGCAAAATCACGTACTAGATCGCATTTTCCTTTTGTCGCAAGGGTTTGCAGCAAGTCTGTGGCTGCCGCCTCAAATATTGGTTTCCAATGGTCTTTAACCGTTCGTGGGCTTAGCGCGGGAAACAACGCACGACGTTCGTTCATGTGTTCCTCACCGTCTTTACGCATCATGTTTTGACCCATCAATTGGTTCATCAATCCTGCAGGCTGGTTAGAGGAAAACACGTCTATTCGTTTTTCCTGCAAATGGATGTCATCACGGCGGGTGAACAGTGTAGCGTTCAGCTCGGGCACAAAGGTGATGGGTGCGTGTGCACGCATGTGGGAAAGAGCGGGATATGGATCGACCAGAAAACTGGTGAGATCAATATGGGTAATGGGTGCATTTGACATGTATCAACGCTAAACGAGAGGGAGGCGTTTGTGCAATGTTTTAACGTAAAGTTGAGTGCAGAGAGTTTCTCGCTCATACTGCCCTAACCAAGACAAAGGACGAGACATGAGCGATCAAGAGGCGACATTCTACGATATTGAGCATGGCATTTCTGAAACAGAAGCGTCGCAGAAGTTTGGTAAGAAGTGCTTTAAGGCCTCCAAAGGTGGCAAACCTTTTGTGTCTTTTTTTCAGGACTGCATGGTGTTCAAACTAATTGGTGATGATCACGCGCAGGCGATGGCTATTGAAGGCGCGCATTTATTTGATCCTTCGGGCAAAGGCCGCGCGACGAAGAAATGGGTTAAGGTGCCCCGTAGCCACGCTGCTATGTGGCCATCTTTTGCGGATGGGGCCCATCGGTAAGTATCATCTCTTTAAATTACAAACAGGCCGCCCAATTTGAATTAGGCGGCATGTTTGTTATGGAAAATTAGAGCCTTGATTTGCAAAAGAGAAATTGAAGACTGTGTAGATTCTGCCTGCTCAGCGATTTGTTTTGTCGCGCCAAAGTGCCATTCAAGACAGGTTTGACCACGTGTCGCAGCATTCTCCAGATTATTGGCAGCCAAATTAGCTTGTGACGCACTTAGCGAAAGGGAATCGGCCAGTGCAGTAAGGCTTTCTTGGATTTAGGAATACCACTTTTCATAAGCCCCTTGAGACAGCGTGCCCATATCACGATTAAATGAAAGCACCTCGAGTTCTTCAATTTGTGCTGCCAATAGGTCAGGAAGAGAAGTCGTTAGGGTTTCCATGGTATCGTTTGTTTTACAGATGTTACGAACAAGCTGATTTGGGTTAACTAACTCTACGCGTTGCGCAATTTGTGTTTTACCAGAACTATGCTCAATCAAAGCGCCTGTTGCACCACCAGTAACTGCCCCGACAATAAAATTTTTGGCGTTTGATGCAGATACTATGGCCAAACTACAACCAACGACGGCACCAATCTTTGCACCCTTAAGTATTGATGCAAGTACAAGATGGTTGCTGAGACCGTTCAGGGCATCAGCTTGATGTGAAACCGTATTTTTGTGCTGTGAATTGTTGTTGAAAGAGACAAGAGATGCGGATCCATTCTCACCAATCTGACTTGCCACCGTGTTGTCAGTGTAGGCAGCTAGTAAGTTAACTGAAAGTAGAAGAAGCAGCGTAAGGATTCTAGCCATCGACAAATTAACTTTATTAAAAATTATTGGTTCGTTTCTGATAATGGTCCAATGTGGCTTAATATAGACTATTGTTCAGATAAATAAGGTAAGCTTGGGCTGTTTTTGGTGCAACACGCTAAGATTGAATAACTTAACGTGTTAAACTTTTAATTCCTTTTTCGAGACCGGAAAGTGTCATTCCAACCATGCGATCAGCACCAAAAATCTCTTTGATCATTTGGATTGAGTGGGTGTAGGTCCAATATTTCTCTGGAATTGGATTGATCCAGAGATGACTGCCCCATTGATCGCGGGCACGTTCTAACCAAACCTGACCACTTTCTGCGTTCCAGTGTTCATTCGCACCACCGGGATAGGCAATCTCATAAGGAGACATCGACGCGTCACCTACAAAGATGCATTTGTAATCAGGACCATAGGTGCGAAGGATTTCGTTGGTATCCAGCTGTGCATCCCATCGGCGGCTGTTATCACGCCATACGCCTTCATACAGACAATTGTGGAAATAAAAGTGTTCAAGATGTTTGAATTCGTTTCGCGCAGCAGAGAATAATTCCTCTACTACTTTGATGTGAGGGTCCATTGATCCGCCCACATCTAAAAACAACAGCACCTTCACTGCATTACGCCGCTCTGGACGTGTTTTGACATCTAGGTATCCGTTTTCTGCTGTAGCACGGATAGTACCGTTCAGATCAAGTTCTTCGGTCGCGCCATCACGTGCCCATTTGCGGAGGCGTTTCAGGGCGACCTTAATGTTGCGAGTGCCCAGTTCGACCGTATCGTCCATGTTTTTGAATTCACGCTTGTCCCACACTTTGGTGGCGCGCTGGTGGCGGCTTTCGTTCTGGCCGATCCTAACGCCTTCAGGATTGTAGCCATAAGCGCCGAATGGTGATGTGCCGGCGGTACCAACCCACTTACTGCCACCTTGGTGGCGCTTTTCTTGTTCCTCGAGGCGTTTTTTCAACGTCGCCATCAGCTTTTCAAAACCGCCCAAAGCTTCGATTTCGGCCTTTTCTTCTGCTGACAGATGTTTTTCTGCCATCTTCGTCAGCCAATCAGCTGGAATATCAACAGCTTCAAGAACTTGCTCTAATTTGATGTTGTCCAAGCCTTCAAAGGTGGCCGCGAATGCACGATCGAACTTGTCGATGTTGCGTTCATCTTTGACCATTGAAACACGGGCTAAGTAGTAAAATGCATTTATGTCATAGGTTGCCAGCCCAGCCTTCATTCCCTCAAGAAACGCAAGGAACTCACGCATGGACACTGGCACGCCGTTCTTTCGCAGTGCGTCAAAGAACGGAATGAACATCAGGAAATAATCCGTTCCAATACAACTGTTGCGATCAGGCCGACCACAACAAAGGCCATTCCAAAGCCTGTCGCGTATTGAGCGATGTCTAGTTTATTACCACCGCGACGTTTTGCAGTGATACCGCCGAAAATTGCGCCAATTAGTGCTGCAACGATTACGATCATATGTGTTTAGCCCCACGCTGTTAAAGTCGGACTTTTTTCAGCGGGGATAGCGATGATATTTCACGCAACTTGGCCCGCACAGCCCAATCTGGACCAAAGCCGTAACGCGCCCATCCAAGACTGTCCAGTCTGACGGTACGTGCTTCTGCAGAACGTCCAGTCAGATCAAGAGCTTCAGCACGAAGCAACAGAAGGTTATAAAGCAGGACTGCGTTTTTTGTTGCGCGCCGCGCGGTCAATATGCGGTCCAATCAATGTAAGCGCACGAACGCCGTCACCTTTGGACACTGCATGTGCAGCATACTGAGTGGCTACGTATGCCCGATGTGGTTCTGCATCTGGGGTGGCAGCATAATAATGGTCAGCTGCGACAAAATGTTGAAATGCAGCCTTCGGATAAGAGGCTAGCACAGGGCGACTACTTGGATAGTGGGCAAAGGCCAAACGGTGATCGCTCCAACCCATTGCTTTGGCAATTTTCAATGCTTGGTTTGCGGCGGTTATACGTTGGGACGTTTTGCTACCTGGGCCAAGTGCTGTTTGAACGGCTTGTGCCCATGACTTTGGCGTTCGTGTTGGAAACTTAGCTGCGCGTCCGTTACCATCTTGATTGATACGATTAAAAACGCGTGGCAGTACTTGGACCACTTGCCCGCGGTTCATACCACTACGAAGTTCAGGCGAGCAGTATGCCTTCAGCATCATCATATCAAAGCCCTTTAAAACAGTGTGGACGTTGTCGTCATTAAATACGCTGTCGGGCAGACGATACAGATCTTTCAAAGGCCCAATTGCTTGCGCTAACTCATCATGTAAGCAATCACGCACTTCTTGGGGACTAGCATCATTCGGCAAGAATATTGCCAATTGTTCGCGTTTTTGAATATTTGTCTAACTTGTTTTAGGAGTACGGCGCGCGCTTCGTTATTCATCGATGCTTGAGATGTTAGGAACAACAAAACATGCAGCATGTGGCAATGTGCGTCGAATTTTTGCGCGGCTTACCGCTTGAATCGTCATATTTGCTTGCGCGTTTGCGGAAATATGACTGATGATGATATTCGCTTCGGTCCGCAATCGGTGCAGCAATTTTTGTTAAATCAGAGCCAAGGCTTTGTGGTGTTGAACCGGTAACACGCACTGTGATGGGTTCCTCAAAGCGCGTAAAGACAGGCAGGTCGCGACCACTTTCCAAACGGAACGACAATTCGATAAAATCGAGTGCAAGATCGTTGTTTGATTTGATCGGACGTGGGGGGCGTGGGGCCCCGAACGTTTTCATCGGTGGGAATGTGCTGTCGGCAATTATCGCATGGCTTGTTGTGTTTGAAGGGGTGACAGGCATTCAGAATTAAAGCTAACGGCGGGATCAGGCGACGCATACGTTTCATGCTTCGACCCTCCCGTATTTGATAAAGTTGGTGACCTTTGCAATTCGGTCATAAAGTTTGCGCGCTTCTGTGTTTTCTTCTTGGGTCAACCAATAAACTGATGGTGTCCCATTTGCGTCAGCGGCTGCGTAAACACCTTCAATAAGCGCACGTCCAACACCCATGCCGCACAGATGGATCAGCATATAGATCTTGAATATAACAAACGTTTTCGACTTTCCAGCCATGACGGTGGAATAAGTAATGGGTTAGCCCCACCAGCTTTCCATCAAGGATAGCAACGAGGCCATTAAAGCCCTGTGGATCAGCGCCCAGAAGGCGATCAAAGTAAACGTTGAATGTAGCCGCAGGTAGGGAGGCTCTATAAAAGTTTAGATAGGCCAACCAAAGGGCTGCCCAAGCGTCCCAGTCGGACTCTTGCAAAGGACGCACTTTAAGTGCAGCCTCACTGGTCATTTGTACTGCCTGCCTATTCAATAAGCCGTGTTGAAGATCTTATAGCCCCTCAACCCGACCTTCTTAGGAAGAAATTAAGGCAAGTTTGAGGTAATGTGTTCCAATTTACAGTGGGTGTGGCCCAAATGTGGCAGTGGTTTTATTGGGTTAAGCTTTTGTATCTTATGAGAAATAATTGATATATTGAGTGTTTTAAATACGGGCAACAATATGGCAATTACCGCAATTGGCCTTGCAGTCCTTGGTTGTGGGTCGGTATTGTCGCTCTCGAAAAAAAATTCGTAGGGCAACGCAGGTTGCCTGAAGTTGAGGTTAGATGCCCTGCGCCACATTTAACAGCTAGCGTTGGCCACGCGCCATAAACGCTATGCGTTCGAACAAATGCACATCTTGTTCGTTCTTCAATAGCGCACCGTGCAGTTTGGGTAAAGCGGCAGTCCCTGATTTTAGGTCTTCGGCTGTCATATCCTCGGCCAGCAGCAATTTAAGCCAATCCAACACTTCAGAGGTTGATGGTTTCTTTTTTAAACCAGCTTGTTCGCGAATATCGAAAAACTGGGTGAGGGCGGTCGTTAATAACTGTTCTTTGATCCCCGGGTGGTGGACTTCTACAATTGCACGCATAGTTTCCATGTCTGGGAAACGGATGTAATGAAAGAAGCAGCGGCGCAGAAACGCATCGGGCAGTTCTTTTTCATTGTTCGATGTGATGATCACAATAGGGCGGTTTACCGCTTTTACAGTTTTGCCTGTTTCGTAAACAAAGAACTCCATCTTATCGAGTTCCTGTAAAAGGTCATTTGGAAATTCGATGTCGGCTTTGTCGATCTCGTCGATTAAGAGCACAACCTTTTCACCAGCTTCGAAAGCTTCCCAAAGTTTGCCTTTGCGGATGTAGTTTGCAACATCATGGACTTCTTCTTTGCCCAACTGGCTGTCGCGAAGGCGTGAAACAGCATCATATTCGTACAACCCCTGTTGCGCACGGGTGGTGGATTTGATGTTCCATTCGATCATGCGGATCCCCAAAGAGGTCGCGATTTGTTTGGCAAGTTCTGTTTTTCCAGTGCCAGGTTCACCTTTGACAAGGAGGGGTCTTTCTAATGTTACAGCTGCGTTTACAGCGATCGTAAGGTCATCTGTTGCAACGTAGCTTTCGGTGCCTTGAAATTTCATAACAATCTCCGTCTGTGCGCATTTATTAACTGTTATTGGTTTTAGACATATCTAAGCAGAATTGTGTAGTGACAATAACGGGGCGCTGCGTTAGACGCTGCGGAAGATGGCTATGTTTATGTACAATGACGAAACGTGCATGAATGACCTAAGCCAAACGGAGGGGAACAAGATGAAACAAGAAGTGTTTCTGCCGGATGATTATCATCCAGCCGACGACGAACCATTCATGAATGATCTTCAGGTGGAATATTTTCGCCGCAAGTTGAACAATTGGAAAGACGAGTTGCAAGCTGGAACACGTGACACCATCGAAGCATTACAAGATGGCACACGTAATATCCCGGACGTAAACGACCGTGCTTCTGAAGAGACAGATCGCGCCCTTGAGCTACGTACACGTGACCGACAGCGCAAACTGGTTTCCAAGATTGATGCGGCGCTACGTCGTATAGATGAAGATGAATTCGGATATTGCTCAGTGACGGGTGAGCCGATTTCATTGAAGCGTCTGGATGCGCGTCCGATCGCGACAATGAGCCTCGAAGCTCAAGAACGTCACGAGCGTCGTGAAAAGGTTCATCGTGACGATTGATCGTCGGGGATAAGATTTTAAGTCAAAGGCGCGTAGGGTATTCCCCTTGCGCCTTTTTCGTATTTAAGGGCTTGTAATGATACGCAGTGCAATAGTGATTGGTGGCGGTATCGCCGGTATGGCCTCTGCTGCTGTATTGGGCCGCATGGGTGCTTCTGTAACAGTTCTGGAACAAGTGCCGAAGCTGACAGAAATTGGGGCGGGTCTTCAAGTTAGTCCCAATGGATTGTGTGTGTTGCGTGCCTTGGGCCTAGAGCCTGAGTTGGTCAATCGCGGTGCATTGCGTGCCAATGCCGTTTCACTACGCGATTATCGCAGTTCGGGCGAAGTTGCGCGTTTGGATTTAAAGCGTTTGGCCCCTGATCAGGCCTACTATTTCGTCCATCGTGCGGATCTGTTGGATGCACTTACTGGCGCTGCCAAACGGGCGTCTGCAGATATAAAGTTGAACCAATCTGTTGTTGAGGTGCTAAAAGGCGAGATACCCGAGGTCGTGCTTGCCAATGGCGATGTCTTGCGCGCGGAACTGGTTGTAGGGGCGGATGGGGTCCATTCTGTTGCCCGCTCATCGCTCAACCCCCAGTCCTCTGCATTCTTTACAAAACAAGTCGCGTGGCGCGCTATTGTGCCCAATGTTGTCGACCAACCAAATGAGGCCCGCGTTTACATGGGACCTGGCAAACATATCGTCACATATCCGTTGCGTGGCGGTATGTTTGTTAATTTGGTCGCTGTCGAGGAATGTGATGATTGGCAGGATGAAGGTTGGCGACAAAATGGCGATCCCGATCAATTGCGCGAAACATTCGCAGAGTTTTCGGGAGGAGCTGCGCCATTGCTAGATTCCGTTAAACAGACTTCTAAATGGGGATTGTTTCGCCATCCAGTTGCTGCAAGGTGGTTTGAGCAAGGGATTGCACTGGTTGGTGACGCCGCGCACCCAATGCTGCCATTCTTGGCACAGGGGGCGAATATGGCATTGGAAGACGCGTGGGTCTTAGGACGGGCGCTAAAGGCGGGTGATCTCCGCGGTTATCAAAGCCAGCGTTTAAAACGCGTGACTAAAGTTGTTAAAACCACACAAGGGAACGCCAACCGGTACCACCTGCGTTCAGGCCCAATCCGTTTGGCTGCGCACTTAGGGTTGAAGAGTGTAGGCATGGTAGCACCATCGCTAATGTTAAAGCCCTTTGATTGGCTTTACCGGCACGATGTCACTGACAAACGCAGTTAAACTTTTAAGTCGATCCAGATAGGGACGTGGTCAGATGGTTTTTCACGGGCGCGAGTGTTTTTGTCGATCCCAGTATCTATCAACATATCCGCGCAAGTTGGGCTAAGCAGAAAGTGGTCAATGCGAATACCGTTGTTCTTATTCCATGCGCCTGCTTGATAATCCCAGAACGTATATTGGCCCGCACGCGGATCACGTGCGAGGGTCGCATCGGTTAGCCCAAGATTGACCAGTTTGCGATACGCGGCAAGACTTTCAGGACGACAGGCTGCATCACCTTCCCAAATTTCTGGGCGTGCAGCATCTTCAGGCTGTGCGATGATGTTGTAATCCCCAGCCATTAAAAACGGCAGCGTATCCACCATCAGTTCCTCTGCACGTGCCTGAAGGCGTTCCATCCATGCCAATTTATAGGCGTACTTTCCGCCCTCAACGGGTTTGCCAGCATCATTCAATTCGACAGGGTTGCCATTAGGTAGGTAAAGCCCACAGATACGAACCGCATCTTTTTCACCGATGACAGTAGCTTCAATCCAACGCGCTTGTTCGTCGTTGTCGTCACCGGGCAGGCCACGGCGCACATCTTCAAGTGGTAATTTAGATAGGATAGCAACGCCGTTGAATGATTTTTGTCCGTGCGTTTCGATGATATATCCGCGGTCTTCAAAGATCTCGCGAGGGAATGATTCGTCCACGGATTTGATTTCTTGGAGCAAAGCGACATCAGGTTGTGCTTCGTCCAGCCATTCAGGAAGTGCATTTATGCGTGCTTTGATGCCGTTGATGTTGAATGAGGCAATCTTCATGACGGTGCTCCTGCTTTTTGATGAATAAGCTATCGCTCAAGACCTGCTGCTGAGCAAGGGCAGAGGAGCATCTTGAGGTCGAGTTGAAATGGGTAGTAATTCTGTGAATCGGGTTAAGGATTAATTAACATTTATTAACATTAGGTTAGTATCCATAGGAATTGCACCTGTGGACAACATTTTTTCAAATTTTGCAATTTGCGCTAAAGCTAAACACTTTCAACGAAGCTGGCTGTGCCGCACCGGTGGATAAGTCAATGTTTGCACAACTATGAAAAGAAAAGGGGTATTCAAATACAGATTTAAGGACAATCGTTTTAGGTACGACTAACTTAACAAACTGGGAAATTTTAAAATGACTGCATTACGTGAAGTTTAAACACGATCCACAATATATCAATAAGGTCTGATGGGTGGTGATGATATTAAAATGTTCATGTCCTGCTCAGTTCCAACAGCGTCTGATGGCTTCTTGTGCGATGCGACATACCTTTTCATGTCAGGGTCTAGCCCGGAAATGAAAGGCGGCGATGACACTGGAATGTTTATGTATGAATACGCCCCGACAACGTCGTTCAAAGAAAGTGGTAATCTGACTTCGCTGTTTATGTCCTGCTCCTAACCAACTGCCAAGGCACGTTTAATTTAAGAGGGCTAAATATGACCAACGTAATTTCATTAAGCGTGCCCCAGCGCCGACAAACATTTTCTCAAAACGTGGACCCTATGATTGATGTTTTAGCCAACCATCGCAGAACCCGCGAAAATGTGTTTTGGTTGAAAGAGACCGGTGAATTGCTGAACATTCTTGAATGCTCGGGAAAGCCATTCAAAGAAGAATCTTTGACCGTTTATCAACAATTGACCGCAAACATGGCCTTTTTTAACCAATATTATCGGTTTTACCTCTCTATTTGTCTTGATCTGGAAGACCTTGGACTAAAGGGGAACTTAGGTGAACAGATGGGCGAATGGGTTGCGACGCAAGGGCTGGCCGAAGTGGAACTCTCAAACCTCCAACGCGGCGAAGTGTTTAGGCTTGTGTCGCGACGCGGAAATAAAATTTCGATCGATACTGGATTGGACGTTCGTTTACGCCAATTCATCAATCGCTCAGCGACATTAGCGCTGCCAAACAAAAAAGCGGCTTATGAGCTGACACATATCGTATCCTATTTGTCTGAATATGGTCGCCGAGACCCCAAGCTGGATGCAGGCGCGATCCAATTCCTGAATTTTGTTGGGATCATCGCATATTTGGATCAAAACGCTGATCTTCTGGCTGAAATTTGTACGGCACTCCGATTTGCCGGAGAAACACCAAGCCAAATCTGGGAAAACTGTGTGTTGGCGTCCTTGGCAGATTTTCAAGTTGCGACGAATTCTGCATCAAGCATATCAGATGCGTATCATGAATATTTCGAATGTTCATGGTTGGCTGCAACGGCAAAACAAGATGGGAAGGGGCAGGCGGTTCTTGGTGGGTGCACGCAATTTCAGCGTGGTGATGTCGCCGTTGGCCCGCTTCGCAATATTTCTAATCTATTGCTAAAAATGGATGCCGAACGAAGTCACGATTGGGAGGTGATGCGTCCTATTGTTGAGCAGGAAATTGACGAAAAAGGATACGGAATACTACTTTAAGCACAAAATTCGACTGATGGTTTTACGGCTTTATTAAAGGATTTCAACACGTCAATATCACCGTGTAACCTATTACATTGAAAAAGAAATTCCACAACCACATGCGCTTGTTGCATTCGGGTTTTCAATGACAAACCGTGCCCCGATCAGCTCTTCGGAAAAGTCGATAACTGCGTTGGAGAGGAAGGGCAAAGATATGGAATCAACCACAACTTTTTGTCCTGATCCCTCAAGGATTAAATCGTCGGCTTTGGGATCATCCAGCGCGATTTCGTACTGGAAGCCGGAACAGCCACCACCCTCAACCGCGACGCGTAGGGCCTGCCCCTGATCAGCGGCGCCGATCTCAGCAAGACGTTCAAAGGCACGTGTTGTAACTTTTGGCGGCAATTGCACGGGGAAAGCTCCGAATGGTCGACCAATGGCCGGTTTCATTATCGTCTATTAACCAATATAGAGGGCCATAGGACAGGCGACAAGGACCAGTGCTCAATGCAGGCACCATTTTCCTCTGATCCACTACACAGCAAGGGACGGCGTGTAGCGGAAGAAGAGTTTATTTTTCGATCATGTTTTCAACGTGATAGGGACCGTATCATTCACGCCAGCGCCTTTCGCCGGTTGAAACACAAAACCCAAGTTTTCGTTGAACACGAAGGCGATTATTTTCGCACGCGCCTGACTCACTCGATTGAGGTAGCCCAAGTGGCCCGCACGATTGCAGGTGCACTGGGTCTGAACGGCGAGCTCACAGAAGCTGTTGCACTCGCTCATGACCTTGGCCATCCGCCCTTTGGGCATGCAGGCGAGGACGTGTTGCACGAGATGATGGATCCTTACGGAGGCTTTGATCACAACGCTCAAGCCATTAAAATCGTTACCGATTTAGAACGTCATTATGCTGAGTTTGATGGCCTAAACCTGACATGGGAATGCTTAGAAGGAATCGCAAAACACAACGGTCCTGTTGTGGGCGAGCTACCCTATGCGCTGGCTGAATATGACGCGACACATGATCTAGAACTTTACACCCATGCAAGTGCTGAGGCGCAAGCCGCAGCGTTGTCTGACGATATTGCCTATAATAACCATGATCTACACGACGGTTTGCGAGCAGGGCTATTTACAGACGCCGACATAATGAGGCTGCCCATTATCGGTGAAGCATTTGCAGAAGTGGATGCGGCCTATTCCAACCTTGAAACAGATAGACGCCGTCACGAGGCTTTGCGCCGTGTGTTTGGCGTAATGGTCAGCGATGTGATTTCGACCTCGCGCGTGATCTTGGACGAAAGTGGTGCGACATCCGCCCGTGATATTCGTCATTTGGGCCACCCAGTCATCCGTTTCTCCGAAGGGGTCTTTGCAGATCTTCGCGAAATCCGTTCCTTCCTGTTCAACCAGATGTACCGCGCACCTGCGGTGATGGCGAAGAGGGCAGAAGTAACAGCAGTGATCCGCGAATTGTTCCCCTTGTTCCTGAATGATCCTTCTCAATTGCCCGCCAATTGGCATGAGGAACTACAGGGTGCTGACAAGACCGCCATTGCACGCCGTGTCTGCGATTACATCTCAGGTATGACAGACCGCTATGCATTGCTCGAATATGAACGTATCTTGGGCAAGCACTAGCCGACGCCCGTTGACCTTAGGCACGTAAGTGCTAAACCGCATCCGACCCGTATTAGGACTAAATTGATGAACCTGTTTGCCGATATCCGTACCCAAGTGATTGCTGACCTCAACGCCATGGTTGACGCAGGGCAGTTGCCCTCTGGCCTTAGCTTTGACAATGTGACGGTAGAACCACCGCGCGATTCATCACATGGCGATATGGCAACCAATGCGGCGATGGTTTTGGCCAAGCCTGCAGGTCTTAAACCACGTGATATTGCGGACGCATTGGCGGCACGTTTGGCAGCCGACGATCGGATTACTGCTGCTGAAGTCGCAGGGCCTGGTTTCCTAAATCTTCGTCTTACTGCTTCTCTTTGGCAGAGCGTCATCAGCGCTGTGCTTAAAGCAGGTACTGATTTTGGCCGCTCCACTATGGGTGAGAACAAAAAGGTTAACGTTGAATATGTCAGCGCAAATCCAACGGGCCCTTTGCACGTTGGCCACACGCGTGGTGCTGTCTTTGGGGACGCACTAGCATCTATGCTAGATTTCGCGGGCTATGACGTCACACGTGAATACTACATCAATGACGGCGGTGCGCAGGTCGATGTGTTGGCCCGTTCCGTATACCTGCGTTATCTTGAGGCCCACGGCCAAGAGGTTGCGTTTGAGGACGGCACATACCCGGGCGATTATTTGATCGCGACCGGTGAGGCGCTGAAAGCTAAGGTTGGTGGTGCCTACGTTGGCAAAGGCGAAGACGTTTGGTTGCAAGATGTCCGTGAGTTCGGAACTGAGGCGATGATGGATCTGATCCGTTCCGACCTTGCGCAGCTTGGCATCAAAATGGACCGCTTCTTTTCAGAGAAATCATTGTACGGTTCCGGTCTAATCGAAAAATCTATCAAGTCGCTTGAGGACAAGGGCCTGATTTATGAAGGCGTGCTTGAGCCACCAAAAGGCAAAAAGCCTGGGGATTGGGAACCACGCGAGCAAACCTTGTTCAAATCAACCGAACACGGTGATGACGTAGATCGTCCTGTGAAAAAGTCTGATGGCGCGTGGACATACTTTGCCCCTGACATTGCATACCACTTTGACAAGGTTGAACGTGGCTATGACCTGTTGATTGACGTTTTTGGTGCTGATCACGGCGGCTATGTAAAGCGGATGAAGGCTGCTGTGTCTGCATTGTCTGGTGGCACTGTGCCGCTCGATATCAAGCTGACACAACTGGTAAAGCTTTTCAAAGATGGTGAACCGTTCAAAATGTCCAAGCGGGCAGGGACGTTCATAAGCCTGCGCGATGTGGTTGATCAGGTTGGGTCTGATGTAACCCGTTTTGTAATGCTAACGCGCAAAAACGATGCGCCGCTTGATTTTGATTTTGCCAAAGTTCTAGAGCAAAGCCGCGACAATCCTGTGTTCTACGTTCAATACGCCCACGCGCGTGTGAACTCAGTTTTGCGCAAAGCGGTTGAAGCGGGCGTCGCGGTTGATGACGCAACATTGGCTACTGCTGATCTGACACTGATCAATCACGAATCTGAATTGACGCTGGCGGCTAAGCTGGCTGAATGGCCACGTTTGCTGGAAACAGCTGCGCGCAGCAACGAACCGCACCGCATTGCATTCTACCTTTATGAGCTGGCGGGCGAGTTTCACGGGTTGTGGAACCGTGGCAATGAATTGCCTGGATTACGCTTCTTGCAGGATGATCCAAAGACATCCCTAGCAAAAATCGCCCTAGCACGTTCAGCGGCTGTTGTAATAGCTGCAGGCCTTGGTATTCTAGGTGTAGAGCCAGCCGAAGAGATGCGTTAAAAATAACCGCCTCGGCTGAACAGGCATAATTCAGTAGATCCGTTGGGCAATGTACCCAAACGGGCAATGAGGCAAAAATGACAAACGTTCCTTATTCCCATAATATGGGTGGTCACGGTTATGCATCTGTGGGTGCTTCATCACCAATTATATCGGCTAGTTCATTGAACAACATCACTAATATGGTTGCTGCAGGTCTTTCTGTAGCGTTGATAATTGGCGTTGGCGTTTGGGGGTACAAGTTGATGGTCCGTGACGTGACAGGGCTACCTGTCGTTCAGGCGATCAGTGGTGAGATGCGCGTTCTTCCGGACAATCCAGGTGGCGAACTTGCCTTGAACCTAGGGCTTTCTGTAAACGAAGTCGCAGCGGCTGGCACTGCCACAGCGCCAACAGACACGTTGGTTTTGGCCCCTAAGCCGGTCGCTCTGGCTGTCGAAGATACCCCAGTTTCTGCTCAAGTGGTTGCACAGGTGCAACAGCCTGCGCCACTGGATTTGTCCGCTGCCATCTCTAATCCAATTGAAGCCGTTGCTGTCGACACAACTTCAACCACACCAGAAGCTGGAAGCGTTGAAGATTTGGTGCGCCAGCTGACCCAAGGCGCGGATGTGTTAAATACTACGACTGGCGCAAAAGTTGTGGGCGCAGCGACAACTGTTGCTTTAGCGAATGTGACTGAGAATATAGCGATCCAAGCCGCAGGCTTGCGTCACTCTTTACGCCCACTGTTACGCCCAGCTTCAGCACCTGCTGCCGTGATTCTGGTGTCTGCACCTGCTAAGACAGCCGTTACCGATGTGGATCCAAAATCAGTGCCTGCTGGAACACGCCTGGTTCAGCTTGGGGCATTCGATAGCGCCGAAGTGGCGCGCAGCCAGTGGGACAAAATTGAGGGCCGCTTTGGTGATTTCCTTCAAGGCAAAACCCGCATAGTTCAAAAGGCTAATAGTGGTGGCCGTACATTCTATCGCCTTCGCGCGATGGGTTTTTCTGACCTAAGTGATGCACGTCGTTTCTGTTCCGCACTTTTGGCTGAGAACGCAGATTGCATTCCAGTAGTCACACGATGAACCGTTTTGGCGCGACCATCCTTAATGGGGATGGCCTTCGGCTGACAGCAGATGAAGTGGCGTTGTTTCGGGATGTGAGCCCTTTCGGTTTCATCCTTTTTGCCCGTAATATTGATACACCTGATCAAGTGCGCATGCTTTGCGATGACTATCGCGAGGCTGTAGGTTGGGAATGCCCGATCACAATCGACCAAGAAGGTGGGCGTGTCCAACGACTGCGCAGTCCAGCGTGGCGCGAATGGTTGCCACCCTTGGACTTTATCACTGCGGCTGGCGAGAACGCCCAACGCGCTATGTACCTGCGCCACCGTATCATTGCGCATGAGCTGCGCTATATCGGTATCGACAGTAATTGTGCGCCAATGGTCGATGTTGCCAACACCGACACCCATTCGTTTTTACGTAACCGTTGCTATGGCACTGATGCTTTAACGGTTTCTGCAATGGGACGTGCGGCTGCGGACGGTCTGCTAGACGGCGGTGTTCTGCCTGTCGTTAAGCATATCCCGGGACATGGTCGCGCGACCGCTGATAGCCATTTTGACCTACCCAAAGTAGACGCGCCGCGCGATAGCTTGGATACCCAAGATTTTGCGCCATTCAAGACGTTGAATGATCTCCCAATGGGGATGACGGCGCACCTTGTTTACAGTGAGATCGACGAGGCGCCTGCGACATTGTCCAAAACAGTCATGGACATAATTCGTATAGATATCGGTTTTGATGGTTTGCTCATGACTGATGATATTTCGATGAAAGCCCTCAGCGGCGATCTGGGAACGCTCAGTCGTGCATCAATCGAAGCGGGTTGTGACGTGATCTTGCATTGCAACGGGACCCTAAGTGAACGTACACAGGTGGCACAGGCCGCTGGTGAAATGACAGATATAGCCCAAAAACGCGCTATCCGTGCCGTTAAGATGCGCAAAACACCAGATTTGATTGACATTGCTACCTTAGACGCCGAACTTGAAACGCTGTTAGGCGGGGGCGCATTGGCGCAATAAAGTCATGGAAGACATTTTTGAAAAAGAACGTATCGCCGTCGCCGAAAGGGTGGCCGCCGAAGCGTTGATCATTGATGTCGATGGGTTTGAGGGACCGTTGGACCTTTTGCTGACACTAAGTCGCACCCAAAAGGTTGATTTGCGCAAGATTTCAGTGCTTGAATTGGCACATCAATATCTTGCTTTTGTTGAAAAGGCTAAGGCGCTGCGCCTTGAACTAGCCGCTGACTATCTGGTGATGGCAGCGTGGTTGGCATTCCTTAAATCACGATTGTTATTGCCGCCTGATCCGTCTGAGGAAGGTCCGTCTGGTGAAGAACTGGCTGCACACTTGGCTCTTCAATTGGAACGGCTGCAAGCCATGCGCGACGGCGCGGCACGCCTAGTGGGTCGTGATCAATTGGGCCGTGATTTCTTTGCGCGTGGTCAGATCGAAGTGGTCGAGCGGGTCAAAAAGGTTACCTATACTGCCACCTTATTGGATTTGATGCAAGGCTATGCACGCCTTAGAACCCGCGATGATTTCCGTCCGTTTGTGATGGATCGTGACAGTGTCTTCACAATGGAACAGGCATTGGAACGGATGCGCGAGTTAATTGGCTACACAGGAGAATGGACTGATATCGTCAGCTGCCTTCCTGACGGATGGGCAAATGATCCGGTCAGACGGCGCTCCGCAACGGCGGCGACATTTGCAGCTTCGCTGGAACTGGTTAAAGAGGGCCATTTGGATATTCGCCAATCCGAAAGCTTTGCACCGATTGAGTTGCGTAAAAGGACTTTAAGACAGTGACTGAAGATATTGAATTGAGTGTGGAAAGCCTTTTTGAGGCTCCGCCTATGGTCGAGCAGGAACGCATGGTTGAGGCGATCTTTTTTGCCAGTGCAGAACCTGTAACGGTGAGAGAGCTTGAAGCACGTATGCCCCATGGTTGCGACGCGGCAGGGGCGATTGTGCACCTGCGTAAACGCTACGAGGGGCGCGGTGTGAACCTGAGCAAGGTGGGGGATGCATGGACCATGCGCACCTCACCTGACCTTGGTTTCCTCATGCAAAAGGAAACGGTTGAGACCCGCAAATTAAGTCGGGCTGCGATCGAGACACTGGCGATCATCGCCTATCACCAGCCTGTGACACGCTCGGAAATTGAAGAGATCCGCGGTGTATCTGTAAGCCGCGGAACGGTTGATCAGTTGCTTGAAATGGAATGGATCCGTTTTGGCAGGCGCAAGATGACGCCCGGGCGCCCCGTGACGTTCGTTGTGACCCAAAACTTCTTAGGTCACTTTGGGCTTGAGACTGCACGTGATCTTCCAGGGCTAAAAGAACTCCGCTCCGCAGGACTTTTGGAAAATAGACCTCCACCCGGGACTGTACCAGGGCCGGGCGACATGGACGACGAAGATGACACGAATGAAGGCCAGTCAGAACTTTTTGAAGATTGATCTGATTATCACTATAGTTTCGGTATATGGAGTGCATGAAGCAGTTAGGGAAACGACACATGAATAAGAACCACATTATCAATGTGATCATTCGTCAGATTGTGAAACGTGTGATCCACTAAGGCATCGATAGCGGTTTGAACGCTGGATCCAGCATGATGTCCAAGCGCTGTGGAAAACAGCCACCACAGGGCGAAATCGACGACTAAGGCAACCCAACAGGTTGCGATAACCGCCGCTAACTGGCAAGATTTAAGCTTTATTTGAAGTGCTTAGACAACTTAAGGCCTTGACCTTGGTAATTTGAGGCTATGCTGACGCCGTACAGCTGAGTAGGGGCTTCAGCCATCTTCTCATATACTAATCGCCCAACCACTTGGCCATGTTCTAAGACGAACGGGGCTTCGTGGCAGCGTACTTCCAATACGCCGCGTGATCCTGCACCACCAGCTGAATCGTGTCCAAACCCGGGGTCAAAGAATCCTGCATAGTGCACGCGGAATTCGCCAACCATGGCAAGATAGGGTGCCATTTCCGCAGCATAGTCCGGCGGAATGCAAACGGCTTCACGACTTACCAAGATATAGAACGCGCCTGGATCAAGGATGATATGACCATCCCTACTGTGTACTTCTTCCCAATAGTCGGTTGGATCGTAATGCCCGATCAGGTCCAAATCGATGACACCTGTGTGAGGCTTTGCTCGGTATCCCACCAGTGTTGAGCCCGGCAGGTTCAAATCAACGGAAAAGCCCAAGCCGTCATCGATCACTGGATCGCCGTTCACCAATGGGATTTCGGCGTGAAGGTTAGCCAATGCGGCGTCGTCCAGTACAGCATGTCCAGTACGGAAACGAATTTGGTTTAGGCGCATACCTGGGCGGACCAACACAGAAAAGGAACGTGGGCAGATTTCAGCGTACAATGGGCCAGTGTAGCCAGACGGAATACGATCAAATTCAGTCCCACCATCTGTAATCGTGCGGGTCAGCAGATCAAGGCGACCGGTAGAGCTCTTGGCATTGGCAACTGCGTTCATACCTTCAGGCAACGCAAGGCTTTCCATCAACGGCACCACATAAACGCAGCCTTTTTCCAAAACAGCACCATCTGTAAGGTCGACGCGGTGCATTTCAAACTCTTTCAATCGATCGGTGACCTTAGAACTGTGGCCCGTAAGGAACGAAGCGCGCACGCGATAAGCAACATTACCCAGACGAAGATCAAGGCTGGCTGGTTGGATTTGCGCATCAATAACCGATTGAGCAGCGTTGATTTGCCCACTTCGGATCATTTCGCTGATCTGCTGATTTGGAATGACACCGGTCATAAAATTCACTCTTGTTTAAACGCCAAACGCCCGCACACCGAAGGTACGGGCGGTTTGAGCAAGTCTATAATTGGTCGGGCTAGCAGGACTCGAACCTGCGACCTTCCGTCCCCCAGACGGACGCGCTACCAGACTGCGCCATAGCCCGACTTGTGAGATGTCATACGCGATTTGTGGCTTGAGGCAAGAGGGAATTGGCACTTGGTTATTCTTTGCGGCCCAGCGTCATGCGATCACGCGCATCGCGCAGTTGCGCCAAAAGCGGCGCAATAGATGCCACTTGTTCAGAGGTTAGTACATTGACCTTAGACAGCGCAGCTAGAGCACGTGGAGAGGTTTGAATTTCGTGTTCAGCCTGCGGTACTGGTAGGTCTGTGCCCAACGGGGAAGGTGCCTCCGATTTGGTCGTCTCTATTTCAGGAACAACGGCGTCTTCAACTTCGTTTTCTGCCATTTGCGATTCTGCTTGTTCCGTGACGTGTTGTTCAACGACAGGGGCTGGCTCATTGGGCGCAGACATCCCTGTATCCGCTGGCTCCGGTGTCGAGCGGCTCAAGAAGGCTGGCATGACGGGTAGCAGACCCATAGCGTCAGCAACAGGTTCTTCTGGCGCTAGTTTTAATGCAGGTTCTGGATCGACGACCGAAACTTCTTTGGTCTGCTCAACCGAATCGGATGTCTCTTCCACAACCGGTTCAGGGACCAAGTGCTCTTCGATTTCAGATGATTCTGGTAACTCTTCGATTGGTTCCTGCACTGCTGGTGCATCTTCGATCGTTTCCAAAGGTTCTTCAAAATTGCTGTCGACGGATGAGGTCTGCAGTTCCTCGAGTTCGGTCTTGTCCACAGTGTCAACCACAACAGGAGTCACAGTTTCTATCTCTGTGGTCGAGTCACACACACCATCTTTTAGTGTAGTGGTTTCGACGGTTTCTGTAATGCTCTCTTCGCTCACAATTTCAACCTCTGACGTGACTTCATCTATAGTCAATGAGGGTCGTTCCGTTGGTTCTTTAACTTTTGCCTTCGTAACAAGCGGTAGGATTGTTGCAGTTTGTGGCTCTGCTTCCATCGTTATAGCCGCTTCTGGTTCCACAACCATTGGTTCGACTTCGGCACCGTCGACAGATGGAGAAAGGGCTGACACATGCGCCATGCCTTTTTCGCGTAATATCTTCTGAACGCCCTTAATTGTAAGGCCATCTTCGTGCAGGAGCTTTTGAATGCCACCTATCAGTTGCATGTCTGCAGGACGGTAATACCGGCGACCACCTGCACGTTTTACAGGCTTCACTTGCGTAAACTTACTTTCCCAAAAACGTAGAACGTGCGTCTGAACGCCAAGCCAATCAGCAACTTCTGAGATGGTACGAAAAGCGTCCGCAGACTTTGTCATAGATTAAGACTTGTTGCCTGAAGCAACACGGTCTTTCATCAGATGTGACGGACGGAATGTAAGGACGCGGCGCGGATTAATTGGTACTTCTTCACCAGTTTTTGGGTTTCTTCCAACACGAGCAGATTTGCTGCGCACTGAAAACGTACCAAAGGAAGAAATTTTAACCTGTTCTCCTTTTACCAAAGCGTCAGAAACATGATCCAAGACACTTTCTACCAACTGCGCACTTTCGTTACGTGATAAACCAACCTCGCGAAAAACCGCTTCGCTAAGATCCATACGTGTCAGTGTGTTATCAGTCATGTTGTTCCCCTATTTTGTATCACAATAAGGCGAGGAGAAATTCCGAGTCAATATCAATGCCTTGCCAACGGTAGTTTCAGCGTTGGATTTATACAAAAATGGTGGGTTACCAGCGTAAAACCACCGCGCCCCAGGCCAGTCCACCACCGATTGCCTCTGTGACAAGTAAATCACCTTTTTTGATTTGGCCGTTTTGGGCACCAACAGACATTGCAAGCGGGATAGATGCGGCAGAGGTGTTGCCGTGATCTTGGACCGTGACGATTACGTTCTCCATCGGAACGCCCATCTTTTTGGCAGTGCCTTGAATAATACGGATATTTGCCTGATGTGGGACGATCCAGTCAACGTCATCAGTTGTGACGTTTGCGCGCTCCATCGCAGTTGTGGCTGTCGCTGCCAATTTACCGACTGCGTGGCGGAACACTTGATTGCCTTGCATGCGCAGGTAACCAGACGTGCCAGTGCTGACACCTCCGTCAACATACAGCAGATCACGGTGTGTGCCGTCTGAATTTAGGTCTGTTGATAGAATGCCACGATCGCCGTTGTCGCCAGCACCTTCTTCGGCTTCTAATATTAATGCACCAGCGCCATCACCAAACAACACGCAGGTGCCCCGGTCGGTCCAGTCCATGATACGGCTGAATGTTTCTGCGCCAATCACCAATACACGTTTTGCCTGACCCGATAGGATTAAAGCATTCGCATTGCTAAGGGCAAAGACGAAACCGGCACAAACAGCTTGAATATCAAAGGCAAAGCCTTTGGTCATGCCAAGGTTCGCTTGAACCATCGTTGCAGCTGAGGGGAAGGTAAGGTCGGCGGTTGAGGTTGCCAAAACGATGGCATCCACGTCATCTGCGGTCATTCCAGCATTGGTTAAAGCCGCTTGCGCCGCTTTGGTTGCCAACATGGATGTTGTTTCACCTTCGGCGGCGAAATGGCGACGTTCTATGCCTGAACGGGATTTGATCCACTCATCTGTCGTATCTAAGGTTTTCTCAAATTCAGCATTCGGAACAATACGTTCCGGTAGGTAATGCCCAACCCCTTTTACAACAGCGCGCAATGTCATGCGTGTTAATCCTTTGGTTTGGTGGGCAAAACAGCGGCCACGCGGGCGGCCAACTTGCCAGTAAATCCATTTTCGGCCAGCTGTGCGGCCAATTGCAGCGCAGCGGCAACGCCTGTTGCGTCTGCAGAACCATGCGATTTCACGACCATACCGTTCAAGCCCAAAAATACACCACCATTTACACGGCGTGGGTCTATACGGCGTTTCAAGCGCTGCATAGAAGTAAAGGCGAACAGGTAAGCAAGGCGTGACATCGGAGTGTTTTTAAAGGCTTTGCGAAGCAAATCACCGATCAAACCAGCAGTACCTTCACCGGTCTTGATCGCAATGTTGCCTGTGAAACCATCTGTCACAATGACATCGGCAACGTCACCCGGAATGTCGCCACCCTCAACAAAACCAACAAATTCAAAGTTGGCTTGTTCTGCTTGGGCTGAGATTAACTCATAGGCTTCGTGCAGTTCTGGACGGCCTTTGTGTTCTTCGGTGCCTACATTCAGCAAGCCGATACGCGGGCGGGGCAGGTCCATGCCGTTGCGGGCATAGGATGCTCCCATTAACGCATAACGCATCAAATCATCAGCATCGGCACGAATGTCCGCTCCAACATCCAACATGACGTTGAAACCCTGGGGGTTGGATGATGGCCAAAGCACAGCAATTGCTGGTCGATTGACGCCCGGCAATTTGCGTAGGCGTATCATTGATACTGCCATCAAAGCACCTGTGTTGCCACAGCTTACGGCAATTTCAGCATCACCAGAACGTACAGTTTCGACTGTGGCCCACATAGACGTCTTTTTACCATGGCGGACGACTTGGCTTGGTTTGTCTTCCATAGAAACAACTTGAGCCGCATCACGGATAGTGACACGACCATTAAGTTGCTTACGGCGCAAAACAAGAGCCTCAAGCGTAGCTTGAGGCCCATGCAGGATAATATCAACGTCCTTGCGACGTTTGGCAAAAGCGGCACATCCAGCGACGATTGCTGAAGGACCACTGTCACCACCCATAGCGTCCACTGCAATTACAGTGTTCCGGCGTTTCGCGTCTGTTTGATCGGGCAGTGCCGTCATTTGCGAATGCCTATCTGCATCAGGGCCAAGCGGCAGTTTATGCCGCGTCGTCTTCCATGTCGACTTCTTCAGCCAATGCGACAATCTCGTTATTGTCATAGTGACCGCAAGCCGCACAGATGTGGTGTGGGCGCTTCAGTTCACCGCAGTTGGTACATTCGTTTGGGTTTGCAGCAACCAGGGAATCGTGCGAGCGACGGTTGTTGCGGCGCGATGTGGAAACTTTGTTCTGTTGAACAGCCATTATAATGGGCCTTTAGATTAAAGGGCGACGCAGTATGCGGAGCCGATGTTGCATAACGTTTGGTTTGGGCGTGACGTGCGTTTAGGCGGTGTGCCTCAACATGTCCAACCTTTAATACCATGAGGCAGGCAAAATACTGCGAATTATCTCAGACGCAAGCAGATATTTGGACACTTTAGGGCTATGACTGTTATCTCTTATTCATCGCCTGATTTCAACTGGTCTTTCAGGGCTGCTAGACCGGCAAAAGGGCGCGCATCTTCATCGCGCATTGGGGCTTCACCAGGTTGAGTGTATATGGATTCTCCAAGCGTTGCGCCTTCGGCCCGTGGATACTCTGGCAACGTGAGGCACAAAGACTCGATCATAATAGCCTCAGGGTCGATCCATGTGCCCAAGGGTTCGACGGTTTCGTCCTCTGGCATCTCGATTTCTTCCTCACACAGATCACTCATTTCTTTTACGAAAAGGCGCTCAACGGATTCATCAATTCTGGTCATGACTGGTTCAAGGGTGATTGTGCAGGGTTGGATAACCGTTGCGCCGATTGTTCCAGTTAAACGCCAGTCTGATTTACCAGACGACTGGATTTGACCAGTGAAACGCAGTTTACGCAAACCCAGCAGGTTTAATTTCGCAGCAGTTGCGTCATTTTGTGCTGGTTCTGGGCGTAAATCGAACTTTTTAATCGAGTTATTTGGAAGATCCATAACGCGATAAGCGAGCTTGGATGGAAGTGCTACTGACATGATTCATGCTTTCGTTTCTTGAAACAGGGACGTTCCTTTGGTACGCGGGATAAAAGCCGTAACGATTAAGAGCAAGAGGGCAGTTAAAATGCAGTTCACATCCTATCGCAAGTGGATCACCGCAGGAGCCGTATGTTTGACTATTGGCGCATGTACGCCAACTTATAAAAATCACGGCTATATTCCACCACAGGAAGACCTTGATGCGATTATCGTTGGCGTTGATACGCGAGCGTCTGTTGAAGAGACTGTCGGGCCACCATCATCTGGTGGCGTGTTGAATGATGGTGGCTATTACTATGTGCGTAGCCGTTTGCGGACGTTTGGCCCAACAGCGTCAAAAGAAATTGAACGCCAATTGGTTGCTATCAGCTTTGACAGTGCGGGTGTTGTCAGCAATATAGAACGCTTTGGGTTAGAAGATGGACAAGTTGTGCCACTTACGCGTCGTGTCACGGACACTGCAGTGAGCAATAAAACCTTTCTGCGTCAGTTGATTGGCAACATCGGTATGGCCGGTGCTGGCATTTAGGGCTGGGCGGTTAGGGTTCCTTGCACGATGAGCTGCGTTGAGGAATGTTGCCGCGAACGGAACGTTTAAATTCCTATTGAGATGATGTCCTTTGTGAAGGGCAGTTATGAAGTTTCAGTTGCCAAGTCTGACGACGATTTATCTGAATCCCAAATATTGTGTGGCTTATGCTTTAATCTAGAAGGCAGCGATGCTGACGGGTTTGATAAGTCCTGCTCTCATATCCTTATTCGTTCAACGCAAGACAATCGGCTGGTTGGGTATTTTAGAATGTTGGCTGGAACAGGTGCATCGATTGACTCCAGCTATTCTGCGCAATTCTACGACCTCAGCGCTTTGGCTGGTTTTTCTGGATCGATGATCGAATTGGGCCAATTTTGCATTCACCCCAGTGAACAAGTCCCCGATATTATCCGGATCGCATGGGCCGCATTAACAGCTTGTGTGGATGGAAAATAAATTTCTACGCTGTTTGGATTCACTTCCTTTTCTGGGAACGACACAGCCGCGCATCAGGTGGTGTTCGCATTGTTAGGTGGGCACCACACCGCGCGGCACACTGGGCACCCAAACATTAATTTGCTGATGTGTTTAATTTTAGAAGTGAGGTTACACAGGGCTTTGACGCTAAAAAAGACAATGCAGATATGCCACCATTG
>Ga0209713_10000151_pt1 | contig 38216 bp, 39 predicted proteins | sample ArcOceMetagenome_3_FD_187444 | JGI IMG/M metagenome (GOLD analysis project Ga0209713, IMG submission 187444) | Marine eukaryotic phytoplankton communities from Arctic Ocean - Arctic Ocean- Svalbard ARC20M Metagenome (SPAdes) (version 2) | ecosystem: Environmental > Aquatic > Marine > Oceanic...
ATATAGAATACAATAATTAATACATATATATATATAGAATACAATAATTAATACACAGATATAACATAAAATGAATCATTATGTTAATTTTTTTTGATTTTATTCTAGAATGGAGTATATTTTAGATGTAACATTTTTGGTTCTTGGAGGATCTTGATAAAATTATTAAACGATTCCTTTTAGTATTTTTTTTTGAGCAAAACAGGATTTTTTTAGTTAAATGAAAAGGTAATGTTATTTTTTAAAGATCTTCTCTGAAATTAATTTTTAAAAATTAAAACTTTCAATATTGGAATTTGACAATTTTTTCGATACTTTTACAAATTTTAAATTATTTTTTCATTTATTTTTCGTTTTTTATTTTTTTGGATTATTAGAGAAAATATCATATAAAATACTTATTTGTATAATTTCCTCGATATATACAGATACATTTATTTTATGCGTTGTCACAAAAACCCGTTAATTTTTTCACTTATTTTTCATTTTTTATTTTTTTGGACTATTAGAAGAAACTTTGAATCCAAAATTAATTAAGTTGATTTTTTTAAGTTATTGTTTAGAATATCTTACTAGATTGTTACAAATAATCAATATTTTTTTTAAAAAAAAATTATTCTTAAACTTTTTGGATTATTAGAGAAAAATTTATATTTAATACAAAATGATTTATTTATTAGGAAATAAATTACCGGGTAACAAAGCAATGTACGTTGCTTTAATACAAATTTATGGTATTGGATTTGAAAAATCAAATACTATTTGTAAAAAACTCGGTATAACTAAAAAAACAAAAGTAGGTCGGTTGACAATAAAACAAAAAAATAGGCTTTCCACATTAACAAAAAATTTAGGAGGATTAATACAAAGTGATTTAAAAAGATCTATTATAAACCATAAAAAAGACTTAGTAAATTTAAGATTAATTAGAGGTATTCGGAATAAACAAGGATTACCTGTTAGAGGTCAACGAACACATACTAATGCAAAAACATCAAAAAAAATAAGATAATATGCAAAATTATAAGCAAAATAAATACAAAAAATTTTTTAAAATGAAATTTAAATATGGTTCTCATTTTAAAAAAATATTAGAACAAAAAAAATACGGTTATAAATTTGTGCCCGTTCATGGAATCCTAAATATTAACTTTTCATTCAATAACACGATAGGAGTTCTTACAGATTTGTCAGGTAAAGCTGAACTAGTAGTTTCCGCAGGTACTTTAAAATTTAAAAATTCTAAAAAATCTAGTAAATATTCTATGGAAATGGTAGTTAAAGAATTGACATTTAGAGCCAAAAATTTAGGTTATAAGCGTATATTTTTACATTTATCAGGTATTGGTCAAGGAAAAGTTAAATGCTTAAGATTAATTAACAAAGCTAAATTAAATGTATTATTAATCGCAGATTTTACATCTTTACCTCATAACGGTTGTAGACCATCCAAGATAAGACGGTTGTAAAATTTCCTTAAAAACGCATCTTCCAATAACAGAAGAGATGACTGAGCGGTTAAAAGTGGCAGATTGTAAATCTGTTGGATAACTTCCATCGTAGGTTCAAATCCTACTCTCTTCATCTTTATTTTTGTTCAAATAGCTCAGTCGGTAGAGCATCGGACTGAAAATCCGTGTGTCGGTGGTTCGAACCCGCCTTTGGACAAATTAAAAAATTAATCAATTATAATTTAAAATGAACCATTTATTGTGGAATTTATATACTAGAATTAAAAACGGGCAATTGGCTAAAAAAATTAAAATATTACAGCCTAAAACTAAATTATGTGAAAAATTTTTAAATATACTTTGGAAAGAAGGATACATTACAAGTTTTAATGTATCTAAAGAAAAACCAGAAATGTTTGAAATTATTTTAAAATATAACAGAGGTGAACCCGCTATAAAAAATATTGTGGCCATATCAAAACCCAGTAAACGTATTTACGTAAAAGTAAAAGATCTTTGGAAATTAAGTACTGGATTACATATGTTAATTATTTCTACTACAAGTGGTCTCATTACAGATCAAGAATGTAAAAAATTACACTTAGGAGGTGAACTTTTTTGTATCATTAGTTAAAAAATGTCAAATTTAGCAAAACAAAGTATTAAAATACCTAAACAAATATCTGTTGAAATTTCATCAAATAAACTTTTTTGTAAAGGTCCTTTTGGTAAACACTCTCTAATTTTACCTGTAAATATTGAATTAAAAGGTAGTTCTATAAAGGTATTAGCTACTAAAATAGGTTCCACAAAAAAAGCTTCTAAACTTTTAAATTCAAAATCTCTTCAAGGAACAGTAGCTTCTTTAATTAAACAAACTTTTATAGATTTAACATCAGGTTTTCGTCAAAAATTAAAATTAGTAGGTGTAGGTTATAAAGCATCTATCAAAAAAACGGACGAAAAATTTTTTTTAGAATTAAAAATAGGTTTTAGTCATGCTTGTGATATTGAAGTCCCTGAAAACTTAAGTGTTATCTGTATAAAACCAACAGTTATTTATGTTTCTGGTTATAATAAGCAAAATGTTTCTAATTTTGCAGCTTGTATTCGTTCTTATAAATTTCCAGAACCGTACAAAGGTAAAGGGATTTTATATGAGGATGAAAAAATAATTTTAAAAGATGGTAAAAGATCTTAATGCAAAATAATTCTTAAAAAATGGCAATAAATTATCAATTAAAAAAAAGATATAAAAAAAAATTTGATAACATTCTACTTTTAGATTTAATGGAAAGTAAAACTTATTTAGGAGAACCCAAATTTATTTTGGATCCGGATGTTAAATATAGTTTAAGTGGTATTAGAAATAATTTTTGTATTATTGATATTACTAAAACAATGAGCGATTTAAAATTAGTTTTGAAGCTTGTTTCAAAAGTGAGTAAGAAAAAAAATAAAATTCTTTTTATCGGATTTCCAAAAGGGCAATTTTCTTTTTTAAAAACGTTTTATAAGACAAAAAATCATTTTTATATTAACGATTCTTTTTGGGTGAATGGTTTTTTAACCAACGGAATTAATTTTTTTACTTACAAAATGAATTTTTTAAAAAATTTAAGAAGTAAAAACGAAAGAGACAAAAAATTCTTTTTTCAACGATTTGAAGGTGTTTTAGAATTGAATAAAAAGCCAGATTTAATTTTTATATACAATCATTCGAAAAACATAGAAGCGTTTAATGAAGCTCTTCAGCTTTCTATACCGGTCGTATCTTTCTTAAGTACTGAAAATAACCCAAAATTAGTAGATTATCCGGTTATTGGTAATTTTAATTCTCAAAAGAGTGGTGAACTTTTTTCTAGCTTAGTTCAACGTTGCTTAAAATAATTAATAAATTTTATGAGTATAGAAAATAGAAGATATAAACCTCAATACAAATATTTTTTAAATTTAAGAGAAAACGTAACCGATAATTCTAAATTACTTAAATTTAAAAAAAAAAAATGGAAAAATTTAATACAACGGTTATTTAATATACGTAGAAGAAAATATAATAAAACATATTTTAGTCATGCAAGTTATCAGATAACAAGAAACGCAAAACCTCTTCGAAGCGGTTTCCGGTCTTTTTTAGCAACTAAAAAACGGTTAAATCTATTTTATGGCAGATTTACTGAAAGTAAATTTAAATCCGAATTTGAAAAAGCTTCAATTGACGCAAAAAAAATTTCTGGTTTGAAACGAAAAGAAGATCTATTGATAAGTACGCTAGAATCTCGATTAGATACTATTTTATTTAGATCTTATTTCTTATCAAGTTTTCGTCATATTAGACAATTAATTTCTCATGGAAAAATTTTAGTAAATGGTAAAAAAACGGCTAATTATAATTATTTAGTTAAACCGGGTGATATTATAACTTTGGATTTTAAAATACATTCATTAGTGAAAAACACACTTTTAAAAGCAAAACTTCAAAGAATAATTCCTTCTTATTTACAAGTTAGTTATAAAACTTTAACTATTATTATGGTTAAAGAAATTAATATTTCTTATTTAGCTCAATTATTTCCTTTCTGGGTTAATTTAAAAAATATTTTTTATAATTATTCTTACTAAAACATTAAATATATTTTCGCTCAATTATAATTATTATGAACTCTTTATTTAGAGAAGAATATTTTTCAATAGGTTTATTTTTGATAGTTGCAATTATTTTAGCTGTTGTTATTTTAGGTGCTTCTTATCTTTTAGCCGTTCAAAACCCTGATACAGAAAAATTATCCGCATATGAGTGTGGATTTGATCCTTATGAGGATGCTAGACATACTTTTGATGTTCGATTCTATTTAGTCGCAATATTATTTATTATTTTTGATATTGAAGCGATGTTCTTGTTTCCTTGGTCTGTATCTTTACATAATTTAGATACTTTAGGCTTTTGGACAATGGTAGATTTTATTATTGAATTAGGTGTTGGTTTCGTTTATGCATGGAAAATTGGTGCATTAGAATGGGAATAAAAAAAATTAAATGAAAAATTTAATACAACGAGACAAAAACCGTCGTAAGTTAAACGTCTTACATGAAGAAAAACGGTTAGCATTAAAAACGATTATTTATAATCGTAACTTACCAAAAAATATAAGATGGCGTGCATGTTTAGAACTTTCTGATTTACCACGTAATAGTTCAAAAATTAGATTAAGTAATCGGTGTATTATTACTGGACGAACAAAATCTATCCACCGTAATTACAGAATATCACGTATTTGTCTCCGTAATTTAGGAAATTCTGGAGATATCTGTGGTTTCAAAAAATCAGCTTGGTAAGATCTTTTATTTACTAAAGATATTTTAAAAATTTATATCTTTTTAATTTAATAATAATAATTTTTTAATATAAAAAATTAATTATTTGTTTTTCTAAAATATAACATGCCACAATTTGATAAAATCACTTTTTTTACCCAAATATTTTGGTTATTTCTTATTTTTTTTGGTTTTTACTTTTTAACTCTAAGAGTGTTTATTCCTGAGATTGCTGCAGTATTAAAAACTCGTAAAAAAAAACTGTCACTTGGTAGTGGAGGGGTAGCTCAATTTAACATTGAGCTGCAAAAAGTAAAAACTTGTACTAATTTTGTTCTAGAATCTTCGTCAGATGCTTTTACTTTAAAAGTACATAGAATGTTAAAAAGCCTAAATTAATTTTAGTACCTTTTTTTATTTTTGTCTTTCTTGTATCGGATATATTTATTAATTTAAAAATCGTTTATAGTATTTTTACTATGATGTTAATTATACTTTTTTATAAGTAAAATTATTTTATATTTGAATATCAAATTTGTTTTTTTAACAAATCAAAACAACTCTGTGTATCGTTGAGTTTTAGATATTTATATTTGTATTTCACTTTTTTATAGTTTTGTATTTAACTATTGTATTTTTACCGCTTTTCGGTTCAATTGTTGCTGGATTTTTTGGCCGTAAAGTAGGACCTCAAGGAGCTGGTATTATTACTGTAACTTGTTTAATGATTACAGCGTTATTATCTTTTGTTGCTTTTTATGAAGTAGCATTAGCAGCTTCTCCCGTATATGTAAAACTTTGTATTTGGATAGACGTTGAATTATTCAATATTGATTGGGGCTTTTTATTTGATACTTTAACTGTGGTTATGTGTTGTGTTGTTACTTTTGTTTCTTCATTAGTTCATCTTTATTCAACAGAATATATGTCACATGATCCACATCTACCACGGTTTATGTCATATTTATCTTTATTTACTTTTTTTATGCTGATTTTAGTAACAGCTGATAATTTCATTCAAATGTTCGTTGGTTGGGAAGGTGTAGGATTATGTTCTTTCCTTTTAATTAATTTTTGGTTTACTAGAATTCAAGCAAATAAAGCAGCTATTAAAGCTATGATAGTAAATAGAATCGGGGATTTTGGATTAGCATTAGGTATTTTAACTATATTTATTAAATACCAAGCAGTGGATTATGCAACTGTTTTTGCAATTACTCCTAAATTTGTAGATCAAACTTTTAATTTTTTAAATTTTGATTTAAGCTTGTTAAACATAATAGGTTTACTATTATTTGTAGGTTCCGTGGGAAAATCAGCACAAGTTGGTTTACATGTTTGGTTACCTGACGCGATGGAAGGTCCAACTCCAGTATCTGCTCTAATCCATGCCGCTACTATGGTTACTGCGGGGGTTTTTTTATTAGCTAGATGTTCACCTATTTTTGAATATGCAACAACAGCACTTTTTGTAGTTACAGTAATGGGAGCTATGACAGCTTTTTTTGCTGCAACAACTGGATTATTACAAAATGATTTAAAGAGAGTAATTGCCTATTCTACTTGTAGTCAATTAGGTTATATGGTGTTCGCTTGTGGTCTTTCAAATTATAATGTAGGGGTTTTTCATTTAGCAAACCATGCATTTTTTAAAGCACTATTATTCTTAGGAGCTGGATCAGTAATTCATGCCGTTTCTGATGAGCAAGATATGAGAAAAATGGGAGGTCTAAGAAAATTAGTACCATTTACCTATTCTGTTATGATGATTGGATCACTAGCTTTAATGGGTTTTCCATTTTTAACTGGTTTTTATTCAAAAGATGTTATTTTAGAAGTTGCTTATGGTAAATTTACTAATGAAGGGCATTTTGCCTATATTTTGGGAACTTTAGCAGCCTTTTTTACAGCTTTCTATTCTATAAGGTTAGCACATTTAACCTTCTTATCGGAACCTAATGGTTATCGTTCCGTTATTACAAATGCTCATGATTCACCTATAAGAATGGCTTTACCATTAGCTATTTTAACAATCCCTAGTATTTTTATTGGTTACTATACTAAAGACATGATTATTGGAATGGGTACACATTTTTGGGGAAATGCTATTTATGTAGCACCTAAAAATATGAATGCCATTGATGCGGAATTTATTCCTCAAATTTGGAAATTATTACCCGTTTGTTTAAGTATATTTGGTGCATCATTATCTTTTTATCTTTACACTTTTGGTAGTAGAATTTTATATGATTGGAAACTTTCGTCTACAGGAAAATCATTTTACAATTTTTTTAATAAAAAATGGTTTTTTGACAAAGTATATAACGAATATATTACCCAATCATTTTTATCTTTTGGTTATCATATTAGTTATAAAACTATTGATAGAGGTATTATTGAATTATTAGGTCCTTATGGATTCTCTAGATTAGTTTCCATGCAATCTTATGCATTACAAAAGTTACAAACAGGTTTTTTATACCATTACACTTTAGTAATTTTAATTTCGTTATCTACTCTAATTTGCATCGTTGAAATTTGGTCAAGTTTTAATTCCTATATTCAAGATGAAGCGGTTTTATTAATTATTGCTGTAAGTTTAGTTATTCGGTTTATTAAATAAAAAATTTTAATCAATATTTTTCTATTATATATAGTAAACTAATTGTTTAAATGCAGGTATCGATTAATGGTAAGTTATTTGCCTTCCAAGCAAAGGATAGGAGTTCGATTCTCCTTACCTGCATAATTATCAATTATTATGACTGTTTTAACTCAAAATTCTGTTTATAATTGGGCTTCTAGATGGTTATTTTCTACTAACCATAAAGATATCGGTACATTATACCTACTTTTTGGAGCTCTTTCAGGTGTTGCAGGAACAACACTATCTGTTTTAATTCGAATTGAACTGGCACAGCCAGGCAGTTTAATTTTAGGCGGAAACAATCAACTTTATAATGTGATTGTAACTGGTCATGCATTTGTTATGATTTTTTTCATGGTTATGCCAACTTTAATCGGGGGTTTTGGTAATTGGTTTGTTCCTTTAATGATTGGAGCACCCGATATGGCATTTCCTCGAATGAATAATATTAGTTTTTGGTTATTACCACCCTCTCTAATTTTATTAATTAGCTCGACTTTAGTAGAAGCTGGAGCAGGAACTGGTTGGACTGTATATCCACCTCTTTCAAGTGTTCAAGCACACTCGGGACCTTCTGTAGATTTAGCTATTTTTAGTCTACACTTATCTGGTGCATCATCTATTTTAGGTGCTATTAATTTTATTACTACTATTTTTAATATGCGTGCTCCAGGAATGACAATGCACAGACTACCTTTATTTGTTTGGGCTGTTTTAATTACTGCATTTTTATTACTGTTATCTTTACCAGTATTAGCAGGTGCTATTACAATGTTGTTAACTGATAGAAATTTCAATACTACTTTTTTTGATCCAGCTGGTGGAGGTGATCCTGTACTTTACCAACATTTATTTTGGTTTTTTGGTCATCCAGAAGTTTATATTTTAATTCTTCCTGGTTTCGGTATTGTTAGTCATATTGTTACTAGTTTTTCACGAAAACCAATTTTTGGTTATATTGGAATGGTTTATGCTATGCTTTCAATTGGAGTTTTAGGGTTTATTGTATGGGCTCATCATATGTATACTGTTGGACTAGATATTGATACTCGAGCTTATTTTACTGCGGCAACTATGATTATTGCAGTTCCTACTGGAATTAAAATTTTTAGTTGGCTTGCAACTATGTGGGGTGGTTCTATTGATTTAAGAGCACCTATGTTATTTGCAATTGGTTTTATTTTCTTATTTACCGTTGGTGGAGTTACTGGAGTTGTATTAGCTAATTCTGGTTTAGATATTGCACTCCATGATACTTACTATGTGGTGGCACATTTTCATTACGTATTAAGTATGGGAGCAGTGTTCTCTATGCTAGGTGGTGTATATTTCTGGTTCCATAAAATTACTGGTGTTGAATATCCAGAAGTTTTAGCTCAAATTCATTTTTGGTGCTTTTTCACTGGAGTTAATTTAACTTTTTTCCCAATGCATTTTTTAGGTTTAGCTGGAATGCCACGAAGAATTCCTGATTATCCAGATGCTTATGCAGGTTTTAACGCAATTGCATCATTTGGGTCTTACTTATCAGCGATTTCTGGTGTTTTATTTTTTTACATTGTTTATGTTGCTTTAGTTGATGGTAATATCGATAAAAAGCCAAAACTATGGAATAAGCCTTTAGTAATTAAAAGCTAATTAATTTTTATTTGAAGTAATATTAAATTCAAATAAAACTGATTAGAAAGACTTATAACTCAGTTGGTTAGAGTGTACGCCTGATAAGCGTAAAGTCGATAGTTCAAATCTATCTGGGTCTATAATTAAATTTTCTATTTTATTGTGCTAAGCTTTTCATTAACTCTATTGTTTTATTTTTTTTCCTTTTTAGCTACTTTATCTAGTGTTATGGTAATAACCGTAAAGAACCCAGTTCATGCGGTATTATTTTTAATTTTAACATTTATTTCTTCTGCTGGATTACTTTTTTTACTCGAAGTTGAATTTATCTCATTAATTTTTATTGTTGTCTATGTAGGAGCTATTGCTGTTTTATTTTTATTCGTTGTTATGATGATGGATATTAAAATAGCCGAAGCTAATAAAAATTATTTAAAATATTTTCCTATTGGAAGTCTTTTAGGTCTAGCATTTTTAGTAGAGATTTTATTTATTTTATCGCAAAACTTTGAATCACGACCAGCTCTAGAAGTTTATAATCAATATATTAATTGGAGTCAATTAGTAGATTATACAACAAATATTCAAGTTTTAGGTAATGTTTTATATACCGTTTATTTTTTATATTTTTTAATTGCCGGAATTATTTTATTAATAGCAATGCTAGGAGCTATTGTTTTAACTTTAACTTTTGATCAAAAACCGCAAAGTCAAACTATTTACAAGCAGGTGTCAAGAGATTTTAGCAACGCTATTTTTGTAATAAGTTCTCAAAAAATTAAAAAACTTTAATTTAATAACCATGTTATTTTTTTTACAAGATTTAAAATCAATTATTGGAAGTATCCATTTTTTTGGTTTTTACTTACCATCGGAAGCATTCAATGATGCTCCTGAAGCGTGGCAACTTGGATTTCAAGATCCAGGTACTCCAATTATGGAAGGAATTATTGAATTTCACAATAATTTAATGTTTTACATTACCTTAATTGTAGTTGTTGTTTCATGGGTGTTAGCTAGATGTCTTTATTTTTATAATTCAGACAGTAATAAAGAAAGTGAAATGTTTACACACTCCACTCCTTTAGAAATTGTTTGGACCATAGTTCCTGCACTTGTTTTAATGGTTATTGCTGTTCCTTCATTTGCATTACTTTATTCATTAGATGAAATGGTAGAACCTGGATTAACTTTAAAAGTTATAGGCCATCAATGGTACTGGAGTTACGAGTATTCTGATTACTTAAATTTTGAAGGTTCAGAAAGTTTAAATTTTGATTCTTATATGTTACCTTTTGAAGATTTAACTAAAGGAAATCTGAGATTATTAGAAGTAGATAATAGAATTCTATTACCTATTAATACTCATATTCGAGTTATTGTTTCAGCAGCAGATGTTTTACATAGTTGGGCTGTTCCTTCTTTTGGTATTAAAGTAGATGCATGTCCTGGTCGAATTAATCAAATGTCTATGTTTATTAAACGAGAAGGTGTTTATTATGGCCAGTGCAGTGAAATTTGTGGTGTTAACCATGGTTTCATGCCTATTGTTGTAAAAGGAGTTAATCTAGAAGAATTTGTTTCTTGGATTTGTAGTAAATTAGAATTATCGTTTGATGATTAAATTGTCAATTCTGATTTAATATTAAAATGGTTCTAAATTTCTTTATTTTTAAAAATTAATTTCAGTAAGGGATTTTTAAAAACCAAGGGGTACCCCTTGATTTGACTAAAAAGACCCCATTTTACCGAAGGGAAAAACACTCGAAATCCTAATTTTTGATAAATTTTGAATATTTTTTTTTAAATCTTTAAAATCTCCTAATTTTAAGTCTAAAAATGGATTGATTTTAATATTAAAATGGTTCTAAATTTTTTTGCTTTCTTAGAATTTTCAAAATTGTTGGAGGTTTTATCTTAAAAATTTAAAGTTTTTACGTCTAATAGGAGTCGAACCTATAACCTTCGGGACCGAAATCCGATACTCTATCCAATTGAGCCATAGACGCTTTAAATTATATTATATAACAATTTTTTAGCATTAATTCAACTTTTTTATATTATAAACCTAATTGATTAAAATTAAATTTATTTATAGAATATTTTAGTACTAATATGCTCTTGTTAATTAAATTAAAAAGAAACACATCTAGCCTATTTATGTAATGTTTTATTACAGTCTTATATAGAAAACTAATCTTGAAGGTTTACAGTTTCTCGCTTAGATGCTTTCAGCGATTATCTGTTATGAATGTAGCTACTCAGCGTTGCTTTTGTTAAAACAACTGATACACAAGTGATTCACCTTTTTCGGTCCTCTCGTACTAGAATTTAATCTTCTCAATTTTCTAACGCCTAAAGTAGATAGGGACCAAACTGTCTCACGACGTTCTAAACCCAGCTCACGTACCACCTTAATCGACGAACAGTCGAACCCTTGGAACCGCTTACAGCTCCAGGATGTGATGAGCAGACATCGAGGTGCCAAGCAACTCCGTCGATATGGTCTCTAGGGAGTTATTAGCCTGTTATCCCCGGCGTACCTTTTATCCGTTGAGCGATGATCCTTCCACAAAGAATCACCGGATCACTATGACCGACTTACGTCCCTGTTCGATTTGTCAATCTTACAGTCAAGCAAGCATTTACCATTACGCTCTCTATTCGATATATATCGAATTGAACTTACCTTCGTACGCCTCCGTTACTCTTTAGGAGGCGACCGCCCCAGTCAAACTACCCGTCATACAATGTCTTATTTAAATGAGCGGCGAAAAAATTTAAGAGTGGTATCTCAAGATTGTTTAAGCGGTTTACTTATGTAAAAGCTTCAAAAACTCCCACTTATTCTGCACATAAATTTTTTCACTGCAATGTATGATTATAGTAAAGGTGCACGGGGTCTTTCCGTCTAGCTTTAGGTACCCCGCATCTTCACGGGGATTTCAATTTCACTGAGTCTATGCTGGAGACAGTTGAAGAGTCATTACATCATTCATGCAGGACACTAATTAGATGCCAAGGAATTTCGCTACCTTTGGACTGTCAGAGTTACAGCCGCCGTTTACCGGGACTTAAGTTCAAAGCCAAAACTTCTCCCCTTAATCTTGCGGCACCGGGCAGATGTCAGTCCCTATACTTCCTCTTACGAGTTAGCAGAGACCTGTGTTTTTATTAAACAGTTGCTCTTCTCGATTTTGTGTCAGCTTTTAAAGGTTTCCCTAAAAAAGTTACTCCTTCTTCCTAAGTTACGGAGTCATTTTGCCGAGTTCCTTCAGCATAGTTATCTCAATCGCCTGAGTCTACTCGACCAAATCCACCTGTGTCGGTTTAAGTACGGTTATTTTACTTATCAAATTTTTTCCTGGAACTTTTTCAAAACCTTTTTTAATACTTTAAAAAATAGATAATTTATAAAGTTCGTCATTTGTAAGTGTCAATATTTAAATAGATTTATTTTTTACCCCATCGACTTAAGCTTTCGCTAGATGCTTAGGGACCGTTTTACTTTGAATTCTATTAAAAATTCTTCAAGGAGGATTAGCCTTCCCTCAAAAACCTCGGACTTTCGGCGACGATGTTTTAATTGTTTTTAACAAATGATATTACATCGTTTTTCGTTACTCATGTCAACATTCGCACTTCTGATATCTCCAAAAAATGTCACCACTTTTCTTCATAACGATTTACAGAACGTTCTGCTACTACTTTAATTAAAGTTTGTCGCTTCGGTAAATAATTTAAGCCCCTATACATTTTCGGCGCAAAAAAACTAGACTGATGAGCAGTTACGCTTTCTTTAAAGGGTGGCTGCTTCCAAGCCTACCTGTCAGTTGTTTAAATTTTTTTACTTCCTTGTTTCACTTAATTATTTTTAGGGACCTTAGCGGGCAATCTGGGCTGTTTCCCTCTTGACCTTGAATCTTAGCACTCAAAGTCTGTCTGCTTAAAGTCATATTTTTTATATTCGGAGTTTACTTGAATTCAGTAAAGCTTGACGCTCCCATAGTTCATTTAGTCCTCTACCCTAAAAAAAAGCTCTTTAAACGCTCTACTTAAATAGATTTCGCAGAAAACCAGCTATCTCTAAGTTTGATTGGCCTTTCACCCCTAATCACAAATCATCTCAGTATTTTTCTACATACACGAGTTCGGTCCTCCAATAAGCTTTACAGCTCAATTTTCAACCTGTTCATAATTAGATCACTTAGTTTCGGGTATTATTAAAGTAACTTATTTACTCTCATCAATTTTAAAAATACGATTTCTCTACGCTTTCATTTTTTCAATTTAAGCTTGCTAATTTAATAAATTCGTTGACCCATTATGCAAAAGGTACATTGTCACATTTTAAATGCTACAATCGTTTGCTAGCTTTAAATTTCAAGTTCTTTTCAGCTTCTCAAAGCTCTTTTTCACCTTTCCCTCACGGTACTATACACTATCGATTATTAAAATTTAGTTAAAACTTTGAAGGTGGTCCTCCAATCTTTAAACAATATAACACGTAAATTGTTTTACTCATTAATTAAAAATAACACTCTTTTAAATAATTTACAGGACTTACACCTTCTTTGGTTGTATATTAATCATTCAAGTGATTTAAAAGAAATTTTTTAGGTTTTTTTATCGCGTTCGCTCGCCACTACTAACGACACCTCGGTTGATTTTCTTATCAGGTTACTTAGATGTTTCAGTTCACCTTTTATTCATTTAACATTAAAAGTTAAACTTTCTAAATTAAGAAACGGTTTCCCGTAATGGATTTTAAATACTTCTCAGCCTTTAAGACTCATACTTAAATTTCGTGGTTAAAACGTCCATTAAAATTTTAATATCAAGGTTTCCATTTAAAGCCTTATATTTTAAAACATGTATCTTTAAACATGTTTTAAGTGTTTATTGTGTTAAATTAAATAATTCCAACCGCAAGTTCCCTTACGATTACCTTGTTACGACTTCATACGTGTTATCAATTTTGCTCTGGTTAAATTATTTTTAAATTAAAAAAAGAAAAAATTTAATATTAAATTTGCGAATCTTTTTTTGTAAAAATTAAAAATATTAACTTCAAATAAAATTAATTCCTCGCATGTGACGGGCGGTGTGTACAAGATTGAAGTACAAATTCACCGCGACATGCTGATTCGCGATTACTAGTGATTCCAACTTCATGTAGGCGAGTTGCAGCCTACAATCCGAACTAAGATAACTTTTTTAGATTGGCTCCTTTTCTCAAACTTGCTTCTAATTGTTATTACCATTGTAGCACGCGTGTAGCCTTAGTCATAAGGGCCATGAGGACTTGACGTTATTCTCACCTTCCTCCAATTTATTATCGGCAGTTTTTTTAAAGTACTTTTTATCTATACATAAAATTAGCAATTAAAAATGAGAGTTGCGCTCGTTAAAGGACTTAACCAAACATCTCACGACACGAGCTGACGACAGCCATGCAACACCTGTTTAAGTTTAAATTTAAAAAAAAAATTAATATAAACTTAATGTCAAAACTAAGTAAGGTTCTGCGCGTATTATCGAATTAAACCGCATGCTCCACCACTTGTATCAATCCCCGTCAATTCCTTTGAATTCCATTCTTGCGAATATACTCTTCAGGCGGAGTGCTTAACGTGTTAACTACGAGTTCCAATTTTGTAATCGAAACTCTAGCACTCAGCGTTTACGGCATGGACTACCAGGGTATCTAATCCTGTTTGCTCCCCATGCTTTCGTTCCTAAACGTCAGTTTAAACTAAAAAGGCGCCTTCGCCTATGGTGTTCCTTTACATATCTTAAAATTCCACTTCTCCATGTAAAATTCCCCTTTTCTTTTTTAAACTCGAGTAAAAATGTTTCAAATGCCGTACTGGAGTTGAGCTCCAGCCTTTAACAAATGACTGATTATACCGTCGACGAACCCTTTACGCCCAATTATTCTGAATAATGCTTGCCCCTCCCGTATTACCGCGACTGCTGGCACGAGATTAGTCGGGACTTCTTTTTCGAGTACTGTCATAATCCTCCTCGACGAAAGAACTTTACAACCAAATTAGTCTTCATCATTCAGGTAGTATTGCTAGATCAAACTTTCGTTCATTGTCTAATATTCCTCACTGCTGTCTTATAAAAGACTGGACCTTGTCTCAGTTCCAGTGTGGCTGATCATTCTCTCAAATCAGCTAAAGATTATCGGCTTGGATAGGCTTTTACCCCACCAACAACCTAATCTTCCGCAAGCTTATCTTTTAGCGATATAATTCTTTGGTTATTCAGTATTTACAGGATTCGGAAATCTTCTTCCATTGAAGGATACTGCTTATTCTGAACTAAAAGGTAAATTCTTACGTGTTACTCACCCGTCCGCCACGAAGTAAAACTTCGTTCGACTCGCATGTGTAAAGCATACTACTAGCATTCATTCTGAGCCAGGATCAAACTCAAATTATATAATGTTTTAAATATTTAAATACTTAAAATTTCTGTAATTTAATATTGTTTATAGATTAATTAAAAATCTTTTTTTAATAAACACTGTTCTAAAAAAATTTAGTATCATACTTCCCTTAAAAAAAATAAAGTATTTAATGACATTTATAAGATTTACACTTGAGTTCGGAATGGTTTCAGGTTTTAGCTTATAAAATATAGGTAATTACGGACTTGAACCGCAAACCTCATCGGTGTAAACGACGCGCTCTACCAATTGAGCTAATTACCTTTTAATTTACTATCATTATTTTTTCTCTAATAATCCAAAAAATTAATAAACAAAAAATAAGTGAAAAAAAGTTATCTTTTTGTAAGTCTTAAATTAATTAAATGGTTTTATATCTTTATAAATAAAAGTCGTTATTATTTAAAGTATTCTGTTTATTTTTTCTCTAATAATCCAAAAAAGTAGCAAATTAAAAAAAAGTGAAAAAAATATTCAAAATTTGTATTTATTATTACCCGTCTTTTGGAATAAGAGGATTCGAACCTCTGAATGTTCGTACCAAAAACGAATGCCTTACCGCTTGGCTATACTCCAAAATAATATTCAAATTATTATTATTGTCTCTCTGAGTTGGGTTTGAACCAACGTCCTTACGGTTAACAGCCGTTTGCTCTACCAACTGAGCTATCAGAGATAATTGAAAAGATTTTAAATTAGGCTTAGTAGGATTTGAACCTACGACAAAACCGTTATGAGCGGTACGTTCTACCAGCTGAACTATAAGCCTTGTAAATTACACCCTACAGGATTCGAACCTGTGACCGCCAGCTTAGAAGGCTGTTGCTCTATCCAACTGAGCTAAAAGTGCTTTCGAAAACTTTATTAATAGGTGTACTGGGATTTGAACCTAGGGCCAACGGATTAAAAGTCCGGTGCTCTACCACTGAGCTACACACCTATTTACGGGTCTTTATAAATAATTTTTTATTTTTAATAGGGCAATTAACGGGATTTGAACCCGTGGCTTTCAGAACCACAACCTGACACTCTAACCAACTGAGTTATAACTGCCTAACCTACTTACTAATAAGAGTTAGAAAAGATATATAAATTTTAATTTCCTCCCCACCAATAAATAGTTACGAATAAGAATAACCAAACAACATCTACGAAGTGCCAATACCATGCGGCTGCTTCGAAGCCAAAGTGGTGTTCTCTTGTAAAATGATGATACATTAGTCTAATAGTACAAATAGCTAAAAAAACAGTACCAATGAACACATGAAAACCATGAAATCCAGTAGCTAAATAAAAACAAGATCCATAAACACCATCAGAAATGGTAAAAGGTGCGTGCATATACTCAAAGCCTTGTAAAGCTGTGAAAATAATGGCTAAAATAACGGTACCAATTAAACCTACTAAAGCTTCTCTTCTTGCTCCAGCAACAATTGCGTGATGTGCCCAAGTAACTGTCATTCCTGAGCTTAAAAGAAGAATAGTATTTAATAAAGGAATTTCCCATGGATTCATCACTGGAATTCCTTCTACAGGCCAGTAGGCTCCAGTATCAAAAGTTGGAGATAAACTAGAATGGAAAAATGCCCAGAAAAATGCAAAAAAGAACATTACCTCCGATACAATAAATAAAAGCATACCCATTCTTAGACCTAATTGAACGTCATAAGTATGTTGTCCTTCTAAAGTACCTTCACGAACGATATCTCTCCACCAAGTAAACATAACAAATAGAGTGATGAAAACACCTAATAAAAATATGCTACCTCCTCCAATATAATTGTGCATGTACATTACACCTCCAGAAGTCATAGTAAATCCTCCAATTGCAGCTACTAAAGGCCAAGGACTAGGATCTACTAGATGGAATGGATGTTTTTGAGTATTTTGACTCATATAAATTATAAAAATTAAAAATTTGCATAAAAAGTAAATATCTTTTTATAACTTTCTTAAAAAATTGTTAACTTTAAAAACGAAAAAGACGGGACTTGAACCCGCGCTCCCCAACGTGACAGGCTGATGCTTTAACCAAACTAAGCTACTCTTCCTCTTTTAAACAATGATTTTAGAAGAAGTGGGATTCGAACCCACGGTGCTTTATTAAAACACACTAGTTTTCAAGACTAGCACTTTAAACCGCTCAGTCATTCTTCTTTATTAAAATACTCTGTTGTTTAAAAAATAAAATAGCGAAAAAAGGGACTCGAACCCTCAACTTCGACCTTGGCAAGGTCGCACTCTACCATTGAGTTATTTTCGCAAAAATTTCTAAACTTTTAAACTAAAGGAAATCTGTATGAAGTTAAAAAAGTAGTAACTTCGCTATTATTATTGCAATTTAAAATAATAGATATATTTAATTCCGGAAGTTTTTGAAAAAGATCATATTGACCCTCTAATTCAGGAAAAGTTAATAAATCTGTAAGTAAAAAAGATAAAGAATTTAAATGATCTTTTTTCTTTTTAAATTTAATTGGTTCAAGAATTTTTACATTTGGAAGAACAAATAAAATTAATTTAGATAGAAACAAAAATAATGTATTTTTTCGTAAAACAACTTTACACCCTACTGGTGCACCTTTTCTTATTTTTAAAGATATATTTGCTTTTTTTGAGTTTGTTAAAATAGTTCTTTGACAAGTAATTAACTCTAATGCAGCCATAGCTTGTAACATTCTTTTAAAATTGAGTTCTTTAAGTGCAAAACTTAAAACTATTTTTTTAAAAGAAGGTATTTGATGAATATTAATATAATTAAATTTAGTTAAAAAATCGTATTTAACTATGTTTATACTATGATTTTTAAAAGAATTTGTATACAACATTATGATATTATTATAAGAAACCTGACGATAAACTAGCAAGTTTCATAAATTTATTTTTTTTTACTTCCTGACTAACAGGACCTTTTATTCTAGTACCGATGGGTTTATTTTGTGCATTGACTAAAACAACTACATTTTCTTTAAAAGATACCGTAAAACCATCTCGTTTCTTTTCTTTAGATTTTGTTCTAACAATTACAGCTTTAACAACATCTCCTTTTTTTACTTTAGAAAATTTTTTATTTTTTTTTCTAATTTTTTGTACTGCAAGTATTATAACGTCCCCTCTACCAGCATAACGTCGTTGAAAACCTCTTAAAACTCTAATACATCGACCTGTTTTTGCACCAGAATTATCACTAATTTTTAAAATTGTTTGACTTTGTATCATTTATAACTTTTTTTAAAGTTTGTATAAAATATAACTTTAATGGAAATTTTATTCCATAATAAAGTTTTTAGCCTCGTAAAATTAGAGTTTTTTCTAGTGCAATAGTCCCTCTGACTCTGTAGTAAACTACAAGAATGGCTAAACCAATGGCTGACTCAGCTGCGGCAACTACTAAAACAAACAATGCAAAAATTTGTCCTAACAAATCATCTAAATGAATTGAGAATATAACAAAATTGAGATTAACGGATAATAGAATTAATTCAACAGACATTAAAATAATTAAAATATTTTTTCTATTTAACACGATACCCAAAACACCTGTTAGAAAAATAATAGCACTTACGAACAGATAATTTAATAAATTAGTAACCATAATGTAATATAATTAAAAAGTTTAAAAGAAATACCCATGAAAATTATTATTTAAAACCAACGAAAATGGGTATATGCTCGGTTTGCACTTGCAAGTTTATGAACATTTATTTTTTTTTTTATACTTTCCCCTTGATTTTTAGAAGCTAAAAGAAGTTCATCTCTTAGTTTAAATTTCATAGCATTTCCTTTTTTTTTTCGAGCACTTTCAATAATCCACTTAATCGCTAAAGAAGTTCTTCTTTTGGAAAAAATGGGAATTGGAACTTGATAATTAGTTCCTCTCACCCTTATAGTTCTTACTTCGATTAAGGGTTTGGTATGTTTAATTGCAGATTTAAAAATAATTACAGGATTTTCAGAAGAAGATTCTGCTAAAAGATTTAATGTATCTAAAATAATTTTTTCTGCTTTATTTTTTTTACCATCCTTCATTATTTTGTTTATAATTTTAACACCCAATTTAGTTGATAAAAAATTTTTTATTGTAGAGTTTTTTTTTATGATCATTTTTTTTTTGTTCCATATTTAGATCTTGAAGTTTTTCGATCTTTAACCCCAAGAAAATCAAATTTACCTCTAATTAAATGATATTTAACACCTGGTAGATCTTTAACACGACCACCCCTCATTAAAACAGTAGAATATTCCTGTAGATTGTGACCTTCTCCTGGAATATAAGCGGTAACTTTTATATTGTTAGTAAGACGAATCCTTGCCACTTTTCTAATGGCAGAATTAGGCTTTTTAGGAGTTCGTGTAAATACCCGAATACATACTCCTTTTTTTTGAGGAGACTTTTGAAGCGCCGGAGTTTTTTTTAATTTATTTTTTGGTTTACGTACAAAATTACACAATTGATTAATAGTAGGCATTTTATTACTTTTTTAATACCAAAGAAGGGACTTGAACCCTTACTCTCGAAGAACTGGAACCTAAACCCAGCGTGTCTACCAATTCCACCACTTTGGCATACTGTATGCTGTTGATACCCGCTATCGGAATTGAACCGATACTCTAAAAAGAATCAGATTTTAAGTCTGACGTGTCTACCAATTCCACCAAGCGAGCTAAAAAATATTATATTTAATTAATATAAATACTTTTTAAAGAGGAAGCCAATTAAAGGATACTAATATAGCAACAGTAAGTAATAACCATCCTAATGAAAATGGTAAAAAAATTTTCCAACCAAGAGCCATTAATTGATCATACCTGTATCTAGGTAACGCAGCTCTCATTACAATGAAAAAAACTACCCCAAAGCAAATTTTTAAGGCAAACCATAATGGACCCGGTAAGAAGTTTAAAGGGAATATGTTTATTAACGGTAACCAACCACCTAAAAATAAAATAGCAGTTAATGAACTCATAAGTAACATATTTGCATATTCTCCTAAAAAGAAAAGAGCGAAACCCATTGCAGAATATTCTACATTATAACCAGAAACAAGTTCCGCTTCCGCTTCAGGTAAATCAAATGGATGCCTATTAGTTTCTGCTAAAGCAGAAATTGCAAACATGATAAACATAGGAAATTGTGGTACTGCATACCATACGGCATTCTGAGCCAATACTATTTCAGTTAAATTAAAGGAACCCGCACAAACTACTACAGTAATAATAATAAAACCAATAGATACTTCATAGGAAACCATCTGTGCTGCTGATCTTAATGCCCCTAAAAAAGGATACTTAGAGTTACTAGACCATCCCGAGGTAATAATTCCATAAACACTTAAGGAAGATACTGCAAATAAGTATAGAATTCCTACATTAATGTCAGCTATAACAACTCCTTCATTGAAAGGAATTACAGCCCATCCAATTAAACTTAAAATGAATGTTAAACAAGGTGCCATTAAAAAAACACCCAAGTTTGCACTACTTGGTAGAATAGTCTCCTTAGCAAATAATTTTAAACCATCAGCCAACGGTTGAAGAAGTCCTAAATAACCAATAACGTTGGGTCCACGTCTACGATGAATAGACCCCATAATTTTTCTTTCAGCTAAAGTAAAGTAAGCTACTGAAATTAGTAACGGAACTACTATAACTAAAATTTTTAATATTGTAATTATTACAAATTTGAACATTTTTTTTTGTTTTTTTTTTGTTTTTTACTTTTTTTGATTATTAGAGAGAAAAAATTAATATTTTTTTTATCAAGGTCAGAGAGAGAATCGAACTCTCATTACAAGATTTGCAATCTTATACATTAGCCAATTATGTTATCCGACCATTTTTTTATACCCTTTTTAGACGAAATAGTTCAGTTGGTTAGAACATTGGAATCATAATCCAAGTGCCGGGGGTTCAAGTCCCTCTTTCGTCAAATAACATTATAAGTAAAAAGTTTACAATAGATTATTTAAGTTATTGTTACAAAAATCAAAAGAAAAGGTGGCCGAGTGGTTTAAGGCACTGGTTTGCTAAACCAGCGTATAATTTTTAAATTTATACCATGGGTTCAAATCCCATTCTTTTCATTATTAATTTTTTTAGAATATAATAAATATTCCGAAAGAGTGATTAATGAAAATAATATGATTTCATAACAGACTAAAAACGGTAGAGCTATCAAAAATTGACTGCTGACATCAGGGGGGGTTATTAAAGAAGCAAATAAAAAAATACCGAATGCAATAAAGCTTCTAGAAATTTTAATAAAATTTAGATCTGTATAAAACGAATATAAAATATATGAAATTAAAAGGAAACAGAATTGAGAATAAAACCCCATTACAAAATAAAGTTCGTATATAAACTTTATATAATCATTTAATTTAACTTCAAAGTATATACCTATCGCATTATTTAGTGGAATTAATTCAAACCCTGAAAAAAAATGCCACATGAAAGGTAAAAGAATAAAATGTGTCAATAAAGTAACACAAACATAGATTAATAAATATATTATTAAATAAAATCTAATTTTATCATATTCTTTTTTATATAAACCTGGACTAATAAAAAGCCATATTTGAAGAAGGCAATAAGGAAAAACTAGATAAAATCCTATTAAAGTAGATAATTCTAAATAGGAGTAAAAAACTTCTGTTAAATTTGTATAAATAAAATAAGGCGTTAACCAGTGATTTTTTACAAAACATTCTTTAGTAAAAATATAAAGAAGAGTTTCTTTATAAAAAAAGGAACAAATTGATAATAACAATAAAAAAATAATAGTATAACTAAAACGAATTTTTATTTCAAAGAAATAATTCGGAATTTTAATATAATTAAACATTTTAAATTAAAAAATAAAAGAGCTCTATACATAAGACGTTCATTCAAGTTTTTAAAGAATGAACTTAAATATAAAAAATGAACAACTACCTTTCGACTAAAAAATACAAAATAACAATAGAATCTGATTCTTATACACCTGTATTTGAGACCTATGCAAAATTTAGATTTTTTTTAGCAAATAATGAAAATTCTGTTTCGAAGCCAAATACTATTAAAACTAAAAAAAGCTACACACTTTTAAAATCTCCTCATGTTAATAAAAAATCTCGAGAGCAATATCAAACAAATAATTATAAAAAGTCATTTGAATTTAGAACAATTAACCCTAAATTGGTTTTTCAACTTATACAAAAAATTAATAAAGAAGAAAAAAATAGAGTGTCTATTACAATCACTTGTCTTACAAGTAATTCAAATTAAAAATTAAACTTTTTATTTCTATTGGATAAATAATAAGAGTTTAAGAGGAAAATAGCTCAACGGTAGAGCAGTAGTCTCCAAAACTAAAGGTTAAGGGTTCAAATCCCTTTTTTCCTGTTATATGAAAATATATTAATTAATTTCAACTTTCAAATGCAGACTATTTTAAATAAAAATAAATACAAAACTAATATCATCACAGAAGTTTTTAAAAAAAAAAATCTTTTTATATTTAAATCGAACACTCTTTCTGAATTAGAAATAAAAAGAATTTCGAAAAAATCTAACTTAAGTTTCTATAAATTAAAAACAAATTTAGCTAAAAAAGTATTAAACAAAAGTTCTTATCATAATTTTTTGAATCTTTTAGAAGGACAAATTGTTGTAGCATACCAAAAGAATGCCTTAAAGGAGCTCGATCTAAAAAAAATAATAGATATAGATTCTAATTTAATTCAAATAGCTTTCAAACTTGATAATAAGTTTTATTCAAATCTTCAACTTGAAAATAATAAAAGTACATATCTGACAACCCATAATTCAAATATAAATTATTTATTAAGTACAAAAAAAAAATTAAAGATTTTTATACATACATTAAATCTGATAAAAGTAAAAATAAGTTAAAGTAATCCTACGGGAATTAAAGAATAATAGATTAAATGACTTCAAATAATACAGAATTTATTTTTTAAGTAGGTACTACGTAGAAGATTTTTTAAATTTTCGTTTAAAAAATTTAAGACCTGATTGTAACTTTTTTTTTTTTTTTGAAATATCTGAAAAAAGGAGAAAAAATAAAACAATACATACAAGTAATTTGACCATACTTTTTTTTAAGGTTTAGTTATGTTAAAATGTATTAAAATTAAACAAAAAAATAGCTTTATAATAAATTATAAAGCGAAAAGAATTAAAAACGCCATCATTAGGGCGAATAAAGCAATAGCTTCAGTTAGAGCGAATCCTAGAATAGCTAATCGAAATAATTCATCTTTTAAAGATGGGTTTCGAGAAGTACCTAATACTAGAGCACCAAAAACAGTACCGATTCCTACACCGGCTCCTGCTAGTCCAATAGTTGCAAGACCTGCTCCAATAAATTTAGCTGCTTGAAGTAGCATAAATAATATTTTTATAATATAGAGATTTAATAAACTTTATAGAAGATTTTTTAAATGATTAAAAAAACGAAACTTTTATTTAAGGATAAAGGAATAAAAACGAAATAAGTTTAATAATATTTAAAAATTTATTTAAAGATGTTAATAGTTTTTAAAGCAAATATTTCAGAATTAAATTTTATAAGTTGCTTTTTATTAAATGTTTTATAAACATATTCCTTTTTATTTTCGAAAAATAATTTTTGTTCCAATTTAGGATAAGGAACTCTCTTTAGCGAAATAACATTACTTAAACTATAATTAAAAAAATTTTTGTTAGATAAATTTTGTTTAAAATGGACCCAACGTCTTTTTTTTCGTTTAAAAACGGATAAAACTTCAAAGGGATATGTCGTATTATGTAATAAGTTTTTTTTTATTTTTGCTTTAATTAGTCTTTTTGATTTATTAGAAGAACGACTTTGAATTATTGAATGACTTTTTGGTAAAAAACTCGTGTTAAAAAATTCCCATAAAGAAATGCTATATCCTCCACGTTTTTTATGTCTAATTAAACCCCGATTAAAACATCTATTAAAAAAATAAATTTTAATAAGATTTTCCCAATTGTCTATCATTTTATCAAATAAAATTTCTTTAGAAAAAAAAAGAGTTTCTTTAGGAACAGAAGATCTTATCATTAAATACTTATTATTTTGAGAATTTTCTTTAAATTTTACAAGAGTATTAAAATAAATTTTTAACAGTTTTTGTTTTGATTTAACAAAAAAAAAAGGATCTTGGTACTTATGAAGATTTTCTGAATCTTTCCATCCAAAATCATAATAATATTGACCCATATCTGTTATTTTTAAATCAGACTTGCAAATTAATGTTTCAAGAGTCGATAACTTTATTAAATTATGTTTATTATATTTGTGTTTAAAATTTAAATTTTTAAATTTATATTTCATTTTTTATGTAATGATTTTTGTTTTTATTGAAAGCTTAGCGGCTCCTGTACGTAATGCTGCAAAGGCAAGTTTTTCAGAGACACCGTCCATTTCAAATAAGATAGCACCGCCGCCAACTTTTGAAACCCAATGACTTACGCTACCTTTTCCCTTACCCATTCTAACTTCAATAGGTTTTGAAGTTACCGGTAAATTAGGAAAAATTCTAATCCAAACACGACCTGTTCGTTTTATTTTTCTTGTAATAGCTTGACGAGCGGATTCAATTTGCTTTGCAGAAATAGAACCTGATTCCAAAGCTTTTAAACCAACAATTCCGAATTGAAGTTTATTAGACCGATACTCTAATTTTGGTAACTTACCCTTCTGATGTTTACTATATTTTGTTTTTTTCGGTTGTAATAACATGATAATTTTTTTATTTTGGACAAATCCATACTTTTACTCCAAAAACTCCTGATGGAGTAAAAGCTTCGGTTTGATAATAATCTATCTTAACATCTACAGTTTGAAGAGGTATTCTACCGTACTGTATTAACCTTGAACTTCCTCTTGGTGCATTATTAAATCTACCACTAATTAAGATTTTTAAACCTTGAAAACCACAGTTTTCTAGTACATTAAAGACGAACACTGTTCGTTTTAAAAATGTTAAAAAACTATTATGACGCTTCATTTTTTGCATTTGTAAGGCAATAAATCGTGCTAATAATTTAGCAGTACCAGAATTTTTTGAAAGTAAAATAAAAATTTCAATAGCTTCTTTAAAAAAAGGTTCTCGTGAATAAATACTTAATCGTTGAATGACTTTTTTATAATTACTTTGATATTTTAATTGAACTATTAAATTATTCTGAATACTTTGAACATTTAAAATAACTTTTGACGTTTCAGTATAACTTAATAAACTTTTAATAATTTTTTTTTTAAAGCTTCCTTTATTTAAATTTATGTTTGATAAACCATGGAAATTATTATCAAATTTAGTGGTAACTTTATTCTTAAGAATTTCTTTTAAAGAATCATACGGGACTCTTTTTTGTTTTTTTAAAAACCTTCCTCGAATCAGAGATTTTATCTTTAAAATTTTACTATAAGAATTTAAATTTTTTATTTTTACATTAATACCCACATAATATGTTATGTCGAGAGCAATAACGGAGCTTGAACGTTTGATAGTACAGCTATTTAAAATTAACCCATATCTTTCAAAAAGAGTATTTAAATATTTTCGTATAGCTAGCGATTGAAAAAGATAATAAGAAGACTCCTCATTATTTTCCCCATAAAAATTGGATTTCCAAAATTCTTTTGAATTGTTTTTTCTAAATATAATAGGATTAACTTTTTGACCCATAATTAATGTTTATTTGTTTTTTTAAAAAAAAATCTGCGTCTAGTAGGAACAAATTCTCCAAATTTATATCCAGCCATCTCTTTAGTAATTTTTAATAAAATATACTGTTTACCATTGTGTACTTTTATAGATTTACCACAAAAAATAGGTAATATAGTCGAGCATCTAGACTGTGTCTCAATCACTCTTGATTTATTGTTTTTAGATGGAGACATATTTGCTAAAAAACTTTTTAATAAAGTTTTTTCAATAAAAGGTCCTTTCCATTTTGATCTACTCATTTTTTTATTTAATTTTTACGACGAACGACGATTAATTTATTTTTAATTTTTTTATTTCGTGTAGGTTGACCTTTAGTAATTTTACCCCATGGAGTAACAGAAGGTCTCCCTCCAGAAGTTTTTCCTTCTCCACCACCATGTGGATGATCTACGGGGTTCATTGCAACTCCTCTAACAATGGGACGTCTATTTAACCATCTAGATCGGCCTGCTTTACCAATTGAAATTAAATTATGATTTTCATTGGAAAGAATTCCTAGAGTAGCTCTACAATTAACAGGGATTAGTCGCTGTTCTCCAGAACGTAATTTAACCCTAGCAAAATGTGAATCTTTTTGGATTAACTGGGCATAATTCCCAGCAGCTCTTACTAGCTGACCTCCTCTGTTAGAAGCTAGACCTATATTATGTATAAAACTTCCGATAGGAATATCTTTAAGTTCCAATGAATGGCCTATTTTAATAGCAGCTCCTTCAATAGATTTAATAATATGACCTGATTTTAAACCTTTAGGAGCGAGTATATAGCTATACTTATTGGAAGAACTATCAAAGATTCCAGCAATATAACAACTCCTATTTGGATCATGCTCAATTGAAATTACAATACCTTTAGTATTTTTTCGAATAAAATCAATATTTCTATATAATTTTTTATGGCCTCCTCCTTTTCTATAACTAGTAATTCTACCTAAGTTATTTCTTCCACCTGAATTAGATAAACCAATCAGTTGAGACTTAATGGGTTGACGTTTGGATAAATAAGATTTATCTAATAATTTTAATTGCCTTTGACCTGGTGTAACAGGGTTTATTCTTTTAAATATCATTTTGTTCTTTTTTTACTTTTAACAGGAGCGGGATTTGAACTCGCGACCTTGAGATCATGAGTCTCACGAGCTAACCAGACTGCTCTATCCTGTTTAATAACATTTTTAAAGTTATAAAAAATTCTTTTCTCGAAATGATGTGATTCGAACACATGACTTTCTGTTCCCAAAACAGACACGCTACCAGGCTGCGTTACATCTCGAAAATAATCGTTTAAATGAATCTTTATTCTTATAATCCAAAAAAGAAATAAACAAAAAAAAAATAAAAAAAAGATCACGTTTTTGTAAAAAAGGGTGTATTACATTCAATTTTAATAAAAATAATTTAGTGACACACAATTTTCTTTCTTCAGAATCAAAAAAAAGGAATAAATAAGTAAAAAATTAAAAAATATAAAGAAGAAATTAAAAGATTTTAGAACTAAAATTTTACATATTTAAGATATTTTAAAAAGGTAAAAAAATAACTAAAAATTACAAGAGGGTTCTTTTTACTTTCAATAAAATTAAACTATTTTAATCAAATCAAGGGGTACCTTTTGATTTGGTTAAAACTTATTGCTTAAATTTAAATTTTGACACGAAATTTTAGAAATTTTGTGTCTGCGTATAAATACCCCCAACGGGACTCGAACCCGTGTTTGCACCGTGAAAGGGTGATGTCCTAACCACTAGACGATAGGGGCAAAATAGAGAAAGTTAATACGTGGGTTTCACTTGATCTATTAAATTATTTAAACTCATATGCATTGGATCTAAAAAAATATCAGGATAAACTCCCATAATTAAAGTACCCAATAATAAGGGTAAAAAAATAAAAAACTCTCGTTTTTCTACATCACAAAAAGCACTTAAATATTGAGTTTTTAAATTACCATAAACAACTCGATTAAATAACCAAAGTGAATATCCTCCACCAAGAATCATTCCAGTAGCACCAATAAAAGTAATAGTAGTATTTGTTTTATAAGCTCCTGTTAAAATTAAAAGCTCACCTACGAAACTACTTGTACCTGGTAATGCTATATTTGCCATAGTAAAAATTAAAAAAATAATAGTAAATAAAGGCATGGTATGAGTTAAACCCCCATAGTATTTAACCATACGAGTATGATGCCTATCATAAATAACACCTATAATTAAAAATAGTGCAGATGCAACAAATCCGTGGCTTAAACTTTGTAACATCCCTCCTTCAAATCCTATTAAATTAAAACTGAAAAGACCGATAACTACTAAATTCATGTGAGCTACAGAGGTATAAGCAATAATACGTTTTAAATCAGTTTGTCGTATAGCAGTTAAGGAAGTATAAACGACTGCCATTGCTGACATAGCATAAACTAAAGGAGTAAAATAAAGACTGGCCTCAGGAAAAAGAGGAAATGAAAATCTAATAAAACCATAAGTACCTAATTTTAATAAAACCCCTGCTAAAATAACAGATCCTGCAGTTGGGGCTTCAACATGAGCTTCAGGAAGCCATATATGCATTGGTAACATAGGAACTTTGGTCGCAAACGATGCAAAAAAAGCAAGCCATAAAAATTTTTGTTCTATAAAACTTAAATTCGTATTTATTAGAGTTTCATAATCAGTAGTTCCAACGTAATATAGAAGATACAATACACCTAATAACATCAACACAGAACCTAATAACGTGTAAAGAAAAAAAAAGTATGAAGCTCGTACTTTTCGTTCCCGAGATCCCCAAATACCTATAATTAAAAACATAGGAATTAAGACACTCTCAAAAAGAATATAAAAAATTAATAAATCCAAAACAGAAAAAACGCCAATTAAAAAAGCCTCTAATACTAAAAAAGCAATTAAATACTCTTTTAAATAGAGTCGAATTCCAACCCAACTTGCTAAAATACATAAAGGAATTAGAAGTGTTGTTAATATTATTAAGAATAATGAAATGCCATCAATACCTAATGTAAAATTTAAATTTAAATCTGATATCCAAGTAACTTGTTCAACAAATTGAAAGTTAGATGTTGATTTATCAAAAAATACCCATAAAAAAAGTGATAATAAAAAAGTAAAAAAAGAAAAAGCTAAAGCAGTTAACCTTAACAATTGAGCATTCCAAGACGGCAATATTAAAAGTGCCAATGCACCAATTAAAGGTAAAACTATTAAATTAAATAAGATATGATCTATTATAAATGACATTTGGAAATAATCGGACTTGAACCGATAACTTCATACGTGCAAAGCATGCACTCTACCAATTGAGTTATATTCCCAAAGTGAGCTTAAATAAATTTAAGACTAACACTTAGTGTAAATTAATTGCATCATTTAAATAAATACAAGTTAGAATAGTGAAAACGTAAGCTTGAATCATAGCAACACCTAATTCTAGCCCAACAAGTAATACTAAAACAGCTAAAGGAACAATATGAGCTACAAATAATAGTCCACCAGACGCCATCATAGACCATGCGAAACCAGCAATTACTTTTAAAAGAGTATGACCTGCCATCATGTTAGCAAATAATCGAACACCTAAACTAATAGGTTTAAACATATACGATACGAATTCAATAGGAACAAGTAACAGAGCTAAACCTAGAGAAGTACCGGGTGGTAAAAAAAGAGAACCCATATGCGCACCATGTTCTTTTAAACAAATAACATTCACTCCATAGAAAACCATTAATGCTAAAGCAAAAGTAACGATTAAATGACTAGTAATAGTGAAAGAATAAGGAATTAGTCCAATTAAATTTGATAATAAAACAAACATAAATAGAATAAATACAAAAGGAAAATATTGTTGGCCTCTTGGACCTAAGTTATCATAAAGCATGTTAGCAATAGTTTCATAAAAAGTTTCAATAACAATTTGCCATCGAGAAGGTACTAAATAAAAACCTCCTTTAGGTGATAGAAGCATTGTCATTAGAAATAAATAACTACCTAATGCAATTAGGATAATTAAATTACCATTAGTAAAAGAAATATCAAGATTACCAAATCGTAAATGAATTAACGGTAAAATTTGAAATTGTTCCAAAGGACTTAATAAATACATAATAAAATGTAAAAGAGTTTAAAAAATATAAATCAACTCAAATTGTTTGTTTCTAAGTAAAAAATAAGTTCTTATATATGTTTAAATATACAAAAATGAAGAATTTAATCTAAAAATACTGTAATTCTAAAAATAATTTATTTAAAAAAATTTGTAGTTCTATTTCTATGTAGAGAAGAACATCGTAACATTCTTAAAGAAGAACGTCGAATAGTATCTGTTAAATAAAAATCTTCAATTAAAGAATTATAGCTCATATTACGACTTAAAGAATCTGACCAAAGATAAGAACAATTACGTTTATTTAAATTAGATTTATTTAAAATATTAGACTTAGGCAATAAATTACCAGGAAAACATTGTAAGTAATGATTTTTAATCCAAGTATTCGTTGCTGCTAAACTACTAGATAAGGTATTAGACACAATAAATTTTTTTGAATTAATAGTAACATAACTACTTAAATATCTCATTTCAGAATTAGAGACAATAAACTTTTCTACTAATAAAATTAGTTTAATAGGATCGATAAAAATTTTATTATCTACAGAAAAATTAGAAATCTTTTTAAAATTTTTAAAATGACCTTCCGTACTTAAAAATGAAAAATTTTTACGCTCTAAATACGGCTTTATAGAAACGGGAATTAACATATCTGAAACTTCTGAAGTTTTTTTAGATGACTTAAACCGTTTTATTAATGACTTAAATTTATATTCATTACCAGATAAAATAAAATTAATACCAAAACTATCTTTTGTATAATTTAGTTCATTTATTGATTTTAAACCTAAAGCAATTTCACCTAATTTATTCGGTTTACTTTGTAAAATACCAAACCCTAACCAGTTATTATTAGTGTTCGTAGAAGTTGGAATAACACCAGTTTTAATACCAAGATCTAAGCTTAATCCTTCAATTAAAGCATAATCTTTTTTACTTAAAAGACTTGATCCTAATAAAATCATAGGATTTTTAGCTTTTAACATTTCCTCAAAAAATGGATGGTTTCTTTCAGCTAAATCTTGAAGAGTTTGAGTACCTAACCCTAAATGAGAAATTGGATAAGTTAAATCAACAGCAGAACCTATGGATGCCATTTTGAAACCTCCTTTTAAAAGTCGTTTTCTTAGATGGATATTATATAAAGACCCTTCATATCTTGGATTAGTACCAATTAATAAACATAAATCAGATTTTTCTAATTCAGACATAGATACGTTTGTTCTTTGTCTTGATACCATAAAATCTAAACTAGCTAATGCTTTTTCTTGATTATTGGGATACTTTATAAACGATTCATCCATACTTACTACATTTAAACTAGGTAATTCTATTAAAGACGCTACAATTTCTATATTAATACCGTTAAAATGTACCCTTTCAAAATGACACAATGTTAAATTTTTAAGCTTAGATTTTAATTTAGAATTTACTAAATTCTGAAATACTAATGTATTATAGTCCATATCATCATCAACAAAAAAAGTTACATTTTTATTTGTATTAATAATATTTGAAGGAGAGATACTTACTATTGAAGAAATACCTGCATTTCTTAAATAAAGATCACTTTCTTCTGAAATTAAAAAAGGTAAAAAGACACTTTCTTGACTTAATTCTAAAGAAGAAAAATTAGAGACTTTTTGAATAGTTTTTAACTTTTTTTCTACGTCATTTAAGGATTTACTTAACCAACTTGTAGAACTTTGATCTACATTTTGCATTCCATCGTAAGAAAAACGAGCTTTATCTGAAATCCATTCATCAACAAAAGGGTGCTCTTCTATATTTAAATTATAATTTTCATTATAATCAACATGATTCGGATAATTAGGAGCTATTCTTACGATTTCATTACTTTTAAAATCTAATTTAACATCAGAAACTAAACCGTCAGAGGTATCCACACAGATTTCTGTTTTTAATTCCCAAGGTCTTGCTTTAAAAGCATAAGGTTTAGAAGTTAAAGCTCCAACAGGACAAAGATCTATTACGTTACCGGAAAGTTCTGATTTGAAAATTTTCTCTATATAAGTACCAATTTCTGTCTCAGTTCCACGAATTGTGGTTCCTAAATCTTCCACTCCAGCAATTTCTGTAGCAAATCGTACACATCGAGTACAATGAATACATCGAGTCATTATCGTTTTAATAAGTGGACCTAATTTTTTATCGTGAACACCACGCTTTAAGTCATAAAAGCGAGTTTGATCCGTTCCAAAAGCCATAGCCTGATCTTGTAAATCACACTCACCACCTTGATCACAAACGGGACAATCTAAAGGGTGATTTAATAAAAGAAATTCTAAAACACCTTCCCTAGATTTTTTAACTAGGGGAGTGTCTGTAAAAATTCTCATATTTTCCATTACTGGCATAGCACACGAAACTACAGGTTTCGGTGACTTTTCAATTTCTACCAAGCACATTCGGCAATTACCTGCAATAGATAATTTTTTGTGGTAGCAAAATCTTGGAATCTCAATTTTTAGAGCTTCACATGCTTTTAAAACACTTGTATTCGGTTCGACAGTTACCTTAATATTATTAACAAAAACGTTTACCATAATTAGGTTATTTATTTAGTGACCCAAAAGACTCACCATATTTGCGGTATAATAAGTTACTAAATGGGGTTCTATAAATAGTAGCACAATCAAAAAGAATGATGTTCCTAAAACTAAAGAGGTTACTTGAGAAACAGGGAAATAAAAAAGTAAACCTTCGGGTTTTTCAAAATAAATCACTTTAATCACTCTTATATAATAAAATGTAGAAATTACACTAGATAAAATAGCTATAAGCGCGGGTAAATAAAAACTAGAAGACATAGCAACTAAAAATACGTACATTTTAGCATAAAATCCTGCTAAAGGCGGAACACCTGCTAATGAAAATAAAATTAAACTAAAAGTTATTGCCATTACTTTATTAATTTGAACTAATGCGGTTATGTCTGATAAATTTTTAGTACTTCCATAAATAGAATCTATACTTAATACAATAGACCAAGTAGCTAGACCCGTAATCATGTAAACAATCATATAAAAAAATAAAGACTGAGTACCCTCAAAAGTTCCCGTTGAAAATGCTAATAATAAATATCCTACATGTGATATAGCACTATAAGCAATTAATCGCTTTAACTTCCGTTGCTTTAAAGCAACAAAAGAACCTATTATAACGGAAATAACTGCAGAAAAAATTATCATATGTTGCCAGCTGTCAATTAGATTATAAAAACTTCCATGAAATAGTCTAATTAACAAAACAAAAACTGCAATTTTTGGTACTATAGCAAATATAGCTGTTGAACTTGTAGGTGCTCCTTCATATACATCAGGAGACCACATATGAAAAGGTGCAGCAGCTAATTTAAATAGTAAACCAGTAATAATAAACAAAATAAAAATTTTTAAACCATCTAATGTTGAAAAAGAATTAAAACTATTTTCAAAAGTTAAACCGTCCAATAAAATACTTAAATCTGTAAAATTTAAACTGCCAGTTAAACCATAAATGTAGCTTGAACCGAATAAAATTAAACCGGACGAAAAAGCTCCCAAAATAAAATATTTTAACCCGGATTCCGTTGAAAAAGCGGATTCTCGTTTAAAAGTCGCTAGTACATAAAAAGATAAACTTTGCATCTCTATCGCAAGATACGCTGTAATTAAATCATTTGAAGAAACTAATAAAAGCAAACCTAAAATAGATAACAAAGTTAACAAATAATATTCAAAAAAATTTAATTTAGATCTATCTAAATAATCTTGAGAGATTAAAAAACACCCGATAGACGCAACAATAATAATGTTTTTAGTACAAAGACTTAAATAATCTACTACAAAAGACCCATTAAAAATAATAATTTCTTCTGCGATTAGATAAGAATTATTTAATAAACAAGCCGTGAGCAGTAAAGTTAAAACCCCCATCCAAGACAAAGTTCTATTTTGTAAAGGAAAATTATGCCTAATATCTGCCCCAGATAAACTTGCATAGAGAACTAACGATAAGATAGTTGTGACTAAAAAAACTTCCGGTAATAAAAAAGTTATATCCAGAACATACTGAGAATATGATATTGAGTTTGAACTCATTAAAATAATTTATAAGTACCTAAACTATCTATTATCAATAGTAGTACTATAAAAAATGTATTTTTTAGCTTTAAATTAAAATAGAATAGAAAATTAAAATAGCAAATAAATGGGAACTATCTATCTACTTCACCAAATACAATATCTTGGGTTCCAATAATAGTAACCACATCTGCAATCATATGACCTTTAGACATGAAATCTAATGCTTGTAAATGACCAAATCCAGGTGCTTTAATTTTGCATCTATACGGTTTATTAGTGCCGTCTGATACTAAATAAATACCGAATTCTCCTTTTGGAGCTTCTGATGCAGTATAAGTTTCACCCGGTAATATAACCATTCCTTCTGATGACAATTTAAAATGATGGATTAAAGATTCCATAGATTGTTTCATGTGACCTCGAGAAGGGGAAGTAATTTTTTGATCTGGAGTTTTTACAGGACCCTGAGGAATCTCGTTAAGGCATTGATGAATTATTTTTAACGATTCTCTCATTTCTTGGACTCTAATTAAATACCTATCATAACAGTCTCCATTACTTCCAATAGGGACATCAAACCTCATATTATCATAAACATCATAAGGTTGGTTTTTTCGTAAATCCCATAAAATACCAGAACCTCGTAGCATTACACCACTAAATCCCCACGCAGTGGCATCTTTTGCAGATACAACACCAATATCAACAAGACGTTGTTTCCATATACGATTTGCTGTTAACATCTCTTCCATCTCGTCAACACGAGTATTAAATTGATTAACGAAAATATATATATCATCTAATAAACCAGAAGGTAAATCTAAGCTTACTCCTCCTGGACGTATATAAGCTGCATGCATTCGAGCTCCAGAGACACGTTCATAAAATTCCATTAATTTTTCACGTTCTTCAAACGCCCATAAAAAAGGAGTCATTGCCCCAACATCCATTGCATGACAACCAACAGCTAATAAATGATTTAAGATTCTAGTAATCTCTGCATAAAGAACTCTAATATATTGAGCTCTAATAGGCACATCACAATTTAATAATTTTTCAACTGCTAAAGAATAGGTTTGTTCTTGGGCCATCATTGAAACATAATCTAACCTATCAAAATAGGGAAGAGCTTGCATATAGGTTTTATATTCAATTAATTTTTCGGTACCTCTATGCAGCAGACCAATATGTGGATCTGCTCGTTCTACTACTTCGCCGTTTAATTCTAATACTAATCTCAATACACCATGGGCTGCTGGGTGCTGTGGTCCAAAATTAATAGTAAAATTTTTTACTTTTCTAGATAATTCACTTTTTTTTAAAGACATAAATATTTCTTTTTATTATAATTTTTATAACAGTTAACTGCTAAAATCCAAATGTTAATGTAAAAAAGATTAACATTAAATCGAACTAGTTTGAATTTAAACGAACTAATCTTGATTCTAAAATACCTAAAATAGGTAATAAAATAAGAAACCAAAAGAAATAAAAAATAGTTGCTATTTGACCTACTAAAACAAAAGGTTCCTCTACTGGTTTTTGACCAATCCATCCTAAAATTAAAAAATCTACAACTAATAACCAGAAAGCAAATCTAAACAGAGGTCTAAATTGTGGGCTTCTAATCTCTGAAGTATTAGTAAATGGAATTAAAAATAGAATAACAAGAGCCCCTCCCATAGCAGCAACTCCACCTAACTTATCTGGAATGGAACGTAAAACAGCATAGAAAGGTAAAAAGTACCATTCAGGTACAATGTGGGCTGGAGTAACCATTGGGTTTGCTGGTATATAATTATCTGGATGACCCATCGCATTAGGAAAAAAGAAAACGAAACCAGCGAAAAGAGTCAATAGACCAAAAAAAGCGAGTAAGTCCTTAACATAAAAATATGGGTAAAAAGGAATCTTATCTACAGAACTTTCAACCCCAATAGGATTATTTGAGCCATGTTCATGTAGCAAAGCTAAATGAACTAAAGTAACTCCAGCAATTAAAAAAGGTACTAAAAAATGTAAACTAAAAAATCGATTTAAAGTTGCATTATCAACTGAAAAACCACCCCATAGCCATTCAACAATAGCGCCTCCTACAAAAGGAATTGCTGAAAATAAATTAGTAATAACTGTAGCACCCCAAAAACTCATTTGACCCCAAGGTAAAACATATCCCATAAAAGCTGTTGCCATCATTAAAATAAAAATTACAACACCAGAACACCAAAGTAACTGTCGTGGGTGCATGAAAGAACCGTAATATAAACCTCTAAAGATATGAGAGTATACTACGATGAAGAACATAGAGGCACCATTTGCATGAATATACCTTATTAACCAACCGTTGTTAACATCACGCATAATGTGTTCTACTGAATTAAATGCTAAATCAATATGTGGTGTGTAGTGCATTGCCAGGAATACTCCTGTTAATATTTGAATTACTAAACAAATACCAGCTGTTGAACCAAAACTCCAAGCATAAGTTAAGTTTGAAGGAGAAGGGTAGTCAATGATGTGGCTGTTTAATATCCCAGTAAGATAATTTTTATTCCATCTATAACGAAGCATATAGAAAATTATAAATTTTTAAAAAATAAAATATTATTTTATTCTTTTAAATTCCAAGGACTATTAAGTTCAAAAGTTCGAAACTCTTGAGCAAAAGATAAAGGTTCACAAACAACCCGTTTTTTACGCTCGTCATAGCGCGCTTCTACATACCCACTAAGCGGAAAATCTTTTCGTAATGGGTGTCCTTCAAAACCGTAATCAGTTAAAATACGTCTTAAATCTGGGTGATTTTTAAAGAAAACTCCATATAAGTCCCAAATTTCTCTTTCCCACCAATCTGCTGCAGGAAAAATAGAAACCGCGGAATCAATAGAATTTATTTCATCAATTCGAGTTTTAACTCTAATTCGGGCGTTGTATGTTAAACTCAATAATTCATAAACCACTTCAAACCGTTTTTCCCTATATGGAAAATCAACGCCAGAAATACAAGTTAAAAGTTTGTACTGACAATGAGTGTTGTTTTTTAAAAAAATTAAAGTTGATAATAATTTTTCAGGTCTAACTGTAATAATAAGTTCAGAACCCTGGGTATAACTCAATTCTATATTTTGAATAGGGAGTTGATCATTCAAAAGTTGGGCTAATTTGATATTTAATATTTGAAATGTAGACATTTTTAAAATTAAATTTATATAGATTTTGATCTTAATTTTTGTTCATCAGTAGCTATAATCAAAGGGACTCTTTTTTCATTCCAAATTTTTTGACTACTAATATCATTATTTAAATTTAAATTGTTAGTTTGACCTTTCAAAACTGAAAAATCTTGTAAAAGACATTGTCCATTTAAACATATTAAATTAAGTGATATTTTTTTTATATTTGATTTTATCATTTAAAAAATTTTAGATTAATATTTTGGTATAATGAAAAAAAGTTTCTTAAATTTTTTACTATACAAAAATATTACTTACTTTTATCTTACAATACAAAAAAACAGTAAATCAAAAAATAAGTGGGGAATTGTAAAGGTAAATAAATTTATTACATTTATTAAAAAACTGTTCATTTAATTTTTAATTACGTTTTTTCTCTAATAACCCAAAAAAATGAAAAATAAAAAATAAGTGAAAAAATTATTGATGATTTGTAAAAAAACATAAATTATTATGATTATTAAAAAACCATTCCATTAATCTTTCATTTTAGATTCACTCTAATAGTCCAAAAAAGTAAAAAAAAAAAAAAAAGAAAAAAA
>Ga0209713_10000152_pt1 | contig 38193 bp, 41 predicted proteins | sample ArcOceMetagenome_3_FD_187444 | JGI IMG/M metagenome (GOLD analysis project Ga0209713, IMG submission 187444) | Marine eukaryotic phytoplankton communities from Arctic Ocean - Arctic Ocean- Svalbard ARC20M Metagenome (SPAdes) (version 2) | ecosystem: Environmental > Aquatic > Marine > Oceanic...
TGGGGCGCTCTTTTAGCACTTTTAGATTTCTACAAACGCCAATCTGAAGGTTGAATCGGCGAAGTGTTAGGCATTGTTTTGTATGTCTTTTATGCTTGCCTAATAGCCTTTGGTTAATTGTTAAAGGGGGTGGAGATGGGCGTAGTAAGTTAGGTGCTGAGGTGAATGTTGAATTCAACCCAAACTGTGCCTTGATTTTTGGAGCCCAAACGAAAGAGCTCATGCGTTAAGTCAAAGGAAAAGCGATGAAGGTTGGTTTTATTGGACTGGGTAATGTTGGCGGTAAGCTGGCTGGCAGTCTTATTCGCAATGGTATGGACACATATGTCTTTGACCTTAACGCTGATTTCGTCGCCGAAAAAGTGGCAGTAGGGGCCAAAGACGGTCAAAGCGCCACCAACATGATGCAGGTTTGTGACGCGATCATAACCTGCTTACCAACTCCAGCGGCCTCAAGTGCTGTGGTGGAGGAAATGTTGCCTCACGTTACAGCGGGCAAGGTATGGATGGAGATGTCCACCACCGACGCTGAAGAAGTCAAACGTCTCAGTGCTTTGGTGATTGAGGCCGGGGGTGAGGCGGTGGACTGTCCTGTGTCCGGCGGATGCCACCGTGCAGATACTGGAAACATCGCAATCTATGCGGGTTGTACCCGTGAGACGTTTGATAAAGTCCTGCCTATCCTGACCCACATGGGGCGTCGCATTTTACACGTTGGTGAGATCGGAAACTCGTCGACCCTAAAGGTGATGACCAACTATTTGGCCACAATGAACCTTCTATCTGTTTGCGAGGCGCTGACTGTTATGAAGGCTGCTGGTATGGATATGGCGATGACCTATGAGGCAATCGCGATTTCCTCAGGCAATTCATTTGTACATGAAACCGAAAGCCAACTGATCCTGTCAGGCAGTCGTGATGTGAACTTCACAATGGATTTAATTCAAAAAGACATTGGTTTGTTTCAAGCCATCGCAGACCGCAATGATGTCCCGCTCGAGCTGTCACCACTGATGATCGAAATGATGACGGATGGGCAAAAACGCTACGGCGAACGTGCGCAGTCAGATCGCATGATTGAACGGCTGGAAGAAGCAACTGGGCTTTCTGTTACAGCACATGGTTTCCCAATAGAACTGGTTGATGATGAACCAGAAGAGCGCGGCTACGAGGTTGTGCCAAAACGCTAAGGTCTCCAACCCTTGCTGCATCCCATGCATTCAGAGTAGGTCCCTGGAACAAGTGCGACCAGCACGAACCTTGGGAGTGAGCAGAATGAGCGACGAAGTCATCGGAACCGTATCGGCATCAATGGGACGACGTGTTCTTGGAATTACATCGCTTGCCCTGCTAGGTTTCTTGCTGATTTACGTCAGTTTCACACAGCCACCTGCAGTCCTTGGTCAAATCTTCTTGCTTGCCACTGGATCAGCCTCCCTTTGGATAGCAGACAAAATGCGCCGTGCAACGGCAACGGTAATTGAGCTTACGGCAAGTGAACTGCGCGACAGCTCTGGCGAATTGATCTGCACGCTTGATGATATCGAAAGCATTGATCGCGGATTTTTCGCGTTCAAACCGTCAAACGGTTTTCTTCTAAAACTCAAAAGCCCCGGCAAACGCAGCTGGCGTCCGGGACTTTGGTGGCGTTCCGGACGCCGTATCGGGATCGGTGGAATGACGCCGGGGCATCAAACCAAATTTGTTTCTGAAATCATTGCCGCAACCATCGCGCATCGCGATATTTAGTTGCACTGCTTCCAACAAACCCGTGGCGAATAGCGTGGGCGACTGAAGATGAAGTTTACGACGGCATGGAAATTGAGCCCGATGTCAAAAACAGGACCATAATAAATCCAGGTTTCAACGACCATCATGAATTTGTCGTCCTTCATAATGGGCAGACCTTGAAACAATCATTGGTTTCGAAATCGGGCTGTTTCCAGAATAATAACTAATTTAGTAAAATTAAAGATATCGGCTAAATTCTGGACAAAAGTTGGGTTTTTAACGCGATAGAATATATTTAGCCGCTTTGATAAGATTGTTCTTAAATTGCCTAAAAAATGTGCAATACAGTTCTCACAAGCGTGTTCGGTTATCCTGAGATAATTCGCCTTCATTAACCTTATAACCAAAAGGTTTTGCCAATGATCGACGCAAAGTCGAATCGTTCTGACCCAAAAGGAGTCGTCAGATGAGTGCCCCCCAAGAGATGAGCTTTCGCGAGAGCGTAGACATGATGTTTAATCGCGCTGTTGCGTTGATGGACTTACCGCCAGGGCTTGAGGAGAAGATTAGGGTTTGTAACGCGACTTACACCGTGCGCTTTGGCGTACGTCTGCGCGGGAAAATTCAAACATTCACCGGTTACCGGTCTGTCCACTCTGAGCATATGGAGCCTGTTAAAGGTGGCATTCGTTTCTCGATGGGCGTCAATCAGGATGAAGTTGAAGCGCTTGCTGCGTTGATGACGTACAAGTGTTCGTTGGTTGAAGCACCGTTTGGTGGCTCCAAAGGCGGTCTTTGCATTGATCCACGTCAATATGATGAACATGAGCTTGAGTTGATCACGCGCCGTTTCGCATATGAGTTGATCAAACGCGACCTTATCAATCCATCTCAGAACGTGCCTGCACCCGACATGGGCACGGGCGAACGCGAGATGGCGTGGATCGCCGATCAATACGCCCGCATGAACACGACTGACATCAATGCCAAAGCCTGTGTTACAGGTAAGCCATTGAACGCAGGCGGGATCGCTGGCCGTGTCGAAGCGACAGGTCGTGGTGTACAATACGCACTGCGTGAATTCTTCCGCGACGAGTTGGGCATGCAAAAAGCCGGTTTGACTGGTGGCTTGGAAGGCAAACGCGTGGTCGTTCAAGGTTTGGGTAACGTGGGCTATCACGCAACCAAATTCCTAGGCGAAGAAGATGGATGCAAAATCATTGGCATTATCGAACGCGATGGTGCGTTGGTTGATGCAGATGGTCTTGACGTGGACGCTGTTCAGCAATGGATTTCAAAACATGGTGGCGTGGCAGGTTACCCTGATGCGTCCTTCATTGAAGACGGTGCAAAAGTTCTTGAAGAAGAATGTGACATCTTGATCCCAGCGGCGCTTGAGGGTGTGATCAACATTACCAATGCCGATCGTATCAAGGCGCCTCTTATCATTGAGGCTGCGAATGGTCCCGTCACTGCGGGCGGAGATGAAATCCTGCGCGACAAGGGCACAGTCATTATTCCAGATATGTATGCAAACGCTGGTGGTGTTACGGTGTCCTACTTTGAGTGGGTCAAAAACCTAAGCCACATTCGCTTTGGTCGCATGCAACGCCGTCAGGAAGAATCGCGCCACCAATTGGTTGTGGATGAGCTTGAGCGCCTCAGCTCTGATTCAGGCATCGGTTGGGAGCTAAGCCCGAACTTTAAGGACCGCTATTTGCGCGGTGCGGATGAGTTGGAATTGGTTCGCTCTGGTCTGGATGACACGATGCGCATTGCCTATCAGGCTATGCGCGAAGTTTGGCATGGACGTGATGACGTAAAAGATCTGCGTACTGCGGCCTATCTGGTTTCTATCGAAAAGGTTGCGGCCAGCTACCGTGCAAAAGGTCTGTAGTCTAAAAGGCTAACCTTTGGACAGTTTTAGAAAATCAAGCGCCTCCATTGGAATTCAATGGGGGCGTTTTTGTTTTTTGTATTGACGATCAGGGACGGAAAATATGAGGTGCTTTTAGGAACTGGTGCCAAGTAATTTTTGGCCTACCGTCCTAGTATTTCGTGGGTTCCACGACAGGGTTGCCATGTGGGGGATCAAACATGCGCTTTTCGGGTTTACGTGTTCTGAAAGAAGGACTGACCGGTAACAAAGGTTGGACGCCCCATTGGCGCAATCCTGAACCCAAGGCTGAATATGATGTGATCATCATCGGTGGTGGTGGACATGGTCTGGCGACTGCACATTACCTTGCATCCGTTCACGGCATTACCAATGTTGCCGTTTTGGAAAAAGGGTACTTGGGGGGTGGTAATGTTGGGCGCAACACCACGATCGTTCGGGCTAACTATGGTTTACCCGGTAACTCTGAATTCTACAGTCACTCCCTAAAACTATGGGAAGGATTGGAGGAGGACCTTAACTATAACGTCATGCACTCTCAGCGTGGGATCATTAACCTGTTTAACTCGGATGGTTCACGGGACGCAGCTGCGCGGCGTGGCAATCAGATGGTCTCCCAAGGTGATGATGCGCAACTGCTCGACACCGCTGCTTTGCGAAAAATGTTGCCCTACCTTGATTTTGATCAAGCCCGCTTCCCAATCTACGGCGGCCTGTATCATCCCCGTGGTGGCACGGCGCGTCACGATGCGGTGGCTTGGGGCTTTGCCCGCGCTGCAGACCAACGCGGTGTCGATCTGATCCAACAATGTGAAGTAACAGGCATCGATGTTGTGGATGGCGTGGTCAAAGGTGTGCAAACCACACGTGGCCCCATCCGTGCGAAAAAGATCGGTATCACCGCCGCTGGTCGCTCTAGCGAAGTGGCGGCAATGGCCGGTATGCGCCTCCCAATCGAAAGCCACGTTTTGCAGGCCTTCGTAACTGAGGGGCTAAAGCCAATGATCGATACCGTGATCACCTATGAGGCGGGACACTTTTATATCAGCCAATCTGACAAAGGTGGTTTGGTCTTTGGTGGCAGCTTGGATTTGTATTCCAGCTATGCCTCACGGGGCAACTTACCCATGGCTGAGCACGTGATCGAAAGCGCGTGCACTTTGATGCCAGCGATCACCAAGGCCAAGGTATTGCGCAGTTGGGGCGGGATCATGGACATGTCGGCGGACGGATCACCCATTATCGACAAAACCCATGTCGACGGTCTCTATGTGAATTGTGGCTGGTGTTATGGCGGGTTCAAGGCCACGCCAGGTTCAGGGCACGTCTTTGCCCATCTGATGGCCACAGACAATCCGCACCCCGTTGCGACAAAACATCGTTTGGATCGCTTCCGCACTGGCGTTGGCATCATGGATGAAGAGGCTTCGGGCTCTCAACATAATTTGCACTAGGGGGCAGTGATGTTTGGATTTTGCCTATATATCTTCGGACCAATATTTGATGGGACAGTTTCCCATCGTGGAGTGAACTGATGCGCCTTTCTTGTCCCATTTGTGGTGAACGCGATATCCGCGAGTTTTATTATCAAGGGGCCGATGTTGCCCTGAACCGCCCTGCACCTGATGCAGGGGATGATGCGTGGCAGGACTACGTTTACCTGCGTGACAACCAGCCTGGCGAACACCGCGATTTGTGGCAGCATGAATCTGGTTGTGGCTCTTGGATCGTGGTCAGCCGCAACACTGTGACACACGAGGTTTCAGGCGCGAAGCTGGCGAAAGAGATGAAGAGGGCAAAGGCATGAGAGTTGCTGGAAAGGGTCAGATCGACCAAAGCACCCCAATCTCTTTTACCTTTGATGGGATTCAATATCGTGGGTTTGTAGGTGATACTGTTGCATCAGCATTGTTGGCCAATGACATTCGTCTCATGGCCCGTTCGTTTAAATACCACCGCCCGCGTGGCGTTTTGACCGCTGGCAGCGAAGAGCCCAATGCCTTGATGACTGTCGGGCGTGATGGTGCAACCGATCCCAATGTGCGCGCCACGGTTCAAGAGATTTACGAGGGGTTAGAGCTGCGCAGCCAAAACGCATGGCCATCGTTGGAATATGATGTGATGGCTGTGAATGATTTGGCCTCTCCATTCTTGGGGGCTGGGTTTTATTATAAAACGTTCATGTGGCCGCGTGCCTTTTGGGAACGTGTGTATGAACCGATCATTCGCCGTGCCGCGGGCTTAGGCGCGTTGAGTGGTGAAAAACAGTCGGACAAATATGAACGCGCCTATGCGCATTGTGATGTGCTGGTGATTGGTGCCGGACCAGCGGGATTGATGGCGGCGTTAAAGGCTGCGAAATCTGGCGCTGACGTTATTTTGGCTGATGAAGACAGCGTTATGGGCGGTCGTCTGAACAGCGAAACCTTTGAGGTTGATGGTCAGACGGGCGCTGACTGGGCCGCTGGCATCGTTGAGCAAATGCGTGAAATGGACAACGTGCGCCTGATGACGCGCACAACAGTTTCAGGCGTCTATGATCAAGGGACCTTTGGGGCGCTAGAACGGGTAAACCACCACACCTCTGTGCGTGATGGCAAAGCACCACTTGAAACTTTTTGGCGGATTGTGGCCAAACAATCGATCTTAGCCGCAGGCGCGATTGAGCGTCCGATTGCGTTTCAAAACAACGACCGCCCAGGTATTATGACTGCAGGTGCTGTGCGCAGTTATCTAAACCGCTGGGGCGTGGCACCGGGCAAGGCGATCACTATCTTTGCCAACAACGATGATGCGCACCGCACTGCGATGGATATGCTGGCCGCTGGTGTGCATGTAGCCGCAGTGATCGACAGCCGTTTCAATGTGCAAGCGCTGGGCGACTATACTTTGATCAAAGGGGCGTATGTGTGCGGCACCAAGGGGCGCAAGGGATTGGAAACCATCACTGTGCGTACCTCTACTGGCACCCAAAGCATCTCAACCGATTGCTTGGCGATGTCAGGCGGCTGGAACCCAACTGTGCATCTGACATGTCACATGAACGGCAGACCAACGTGGCGTGAAGATATCGCCAGCTTTGTGCCGACAGAGGGCACAATCCCGAACATGACGGTGGCGGGTGCCTGTAATGGCGATTTTTCAACCCACGCCTGTTTGCGCGCTGGGCTTGAGGCGGCAACGAAGGCTGTTACCGCTTTGGGTAAAACACCTGGTGAGATAGATGCGCCACAATCCGAGGACACAGCTTACAAAATGGAACCATTATGGGCGGTCCCTGGCAAAGGTCGCGCATGGGTCGATTTCCAAAATGATGTTTTGGTTAAGGATGTGAAACAAGCGGCAGTTGAAAACTTTCGTTCTGTTGAACACATGAAACGCTATACCACCCAAGGGATGGCGACGGATCAGGGTAAAAACTCAAACGTCACAGCCCTTGCGTTACTCGCGGATGCCACAGGGCGCGGTATTCCTGAAACAGGGACTACAACATTCCGCCCACCTTATAGCCCAATTGCAATGGCAGCCTTTGGGGCAGGGGCAGAGGGCAAAGGGTTTGCACCTGAACGCAAAACCACCAGCCACATGGCAACTATTGAAGACGGCGCACCGATGATGGAAGCGGGGCTATGGTATCGCCCCAGCTATTTCCCGATCAAGGGCGAAAAGACGTGGCGACAATCGTGTGACCGCGAAGTGGGCTATGTCCGCAACGCAGTTGGCGTGTGTGATGTGTCAACCTTGGGTAAGATCGATATTCAAGGACCAGACGCGGCTGAATTGCTTGATTTCGTTTACACCAACATGTTCTCAAGTCTCAAAGTCGGGCGTGTGCGCTACGGCTTGATGCTGCGTGAAGACGGTTATGTGATGGACGATGGGACCACCGCGCGTCTGTCGGGAACCCATTTCGTGATGACCACCACAACGGCCGCCGCGGGTGCAGTGATGCGCCATCTTGAATTTGCAACCCAAGTGCTGCGTCCTGAATTGGATGTGCGTCTGATGTCTGTGACCGAACAATGGGCACAGTTCGCCGTCGCAGGGCCACAGTCACGCGAATTGTTGAATGGTTTGCTGGACCAAACACTTGATAACGAAACTTGGCCGTTCATGGCCTGTGGCGATGTCAGCATTTCAGGGGTCAAGGGACGGTTGTTCCGCATCTCGTACTCTGGCGAACATGCCTATGAAATCGCAGTGCCTGCACGATACGGCGACAGCCTGTTCCGCACATTGACTGCCAAGACCACAGAAATGGCCGGCGGACCTTACGGGGTGGAGGCGCTGAACGTGTTGCGCATCGAAAAAGGCTTCATCACCCACGCGGAAATCCACGGACGGGTGACCGCCTTTGATATCGGCATGGGGCGGATGATCAGCGCTAAAAAGGACTGCATAGGTAAAACCATGGCCGCGCGTGATGGATTGCTGGATGAAGGCCGCGAACGTCTTATGGGTTTTAAACCTGTGGGGGCAGTGAAACAGCTGACCGCAGGCGCGCATCTGTATAATGAAGGGGACGAGGCCACCGCTGAACTTGACAAAGGCTACCTTACCTCCGTCGCATTCTCACCAACCTTGGGGCACTTCATGGCATTGGGGTTCGTACGAGGTGGGCCTGAAAGGCTGGGGGATAGATTGCGGATGGTTGATTACATGCGCCAAATCGAAACAATTGTCGAAGTGTGTGACCCAGTTTTCTTTGATCCGAAAGGAGAACGTACCCGTGGTTGATTTAATTGCAAAAACACCGATGAATGGCTTCGTGCCACTTAAACTTGGTAACGTCACTCTGTCAGAAATGGCGGCTGGGCCAATCACATCTATCTCACCCTTCAACGACACGGGCAAGGACCTGTCTGCTGCCTTGAAGGCGGCACATGGAATGGCCGTACCCGCCGCGAACCGAAGCACTGGCAAGGCGAGCGCACGGGCGATTTGGTTTGGTCGTGAACAATTCATCCTGATGGGATGCGAGGCGGTTCAAGGGTTAGCCAACTATGCTGCCCTGACCGATCAAAGCGACGGGTGGACGATCGTCGAGTTGAAAGGCGCGGGTGCTGCGGATGTATTGGCCCGTGTCACGCCATTGGATTTGCGCAGTCACGTTTTTAAAAAAGGGCACACCGCACGTAGCGATTTGATGCACATGGCCAGCTCGATCACCCGCACTGGGGATAATACCTTTTTGATCACGGTGTTCAGGTCTATGGCAGGTACGCTTTTGCATGATTTGCAAAGGGCTATGGAAGGTGTCGCGTCACGCGGGTAGTATTATTCCACGAAATACCCCGATTCCTGATCCAGCCGGAGATAGCCGATGACCCGTTTTGCATTACTCGCAACCCTTGTTGCTTTTGCCACGCCCACCTTTGCCGCTGACGAAATCAGCAAAGAAGATGACTGCGCATATCAGGCAGACGTCGTTGGTGCGATCCAAACGGCGCGGATGGATCGTGTAAGAGAAAGCAAATTGGCCGAAGCGATTGCCGCGACTGAGCCAGCTTGGCCAGAGCAGTACAACAACGCGATTACCATTCTAGGCGGCCCAATCTACCAGCTCAAACGCCGTGATCTTAAAGGCATCGATTTGAGTGCTCAGTGGAAAGAAGCGTGTCTTTCTCGCGAGTGACGACTCGACTCTGACGACACCAGCACCAATATACATGCCATGAGTTTACCTCCCGGTTTCCTAGATGATTTGCGCACCCGCGCCAGCCTGTCCCAAGTGGTCGGGCGAAAAGTCATGTGGGACACGCGCAAGTCCAATCAGGGCAAGGGTGATATGTGGGCACCGTGCCCGTTTCATCAGGAAAAATCCGCCAGTTTCCACGTCGATGACCAAAAAGGGTTTTATTATTGCTTTGGCTGTCAAGCCAAAGGCGATGCGATTTCCTTTGTCCGTGAAACTGAAAACGTAGGTTTTATGGAAGCTGTTCGCATTTTGGCGGACGAAGTCGGCATGCCTATGCCAGCTCAAGACCCCAAAGCGCAGGAAAAATCAGACCGCCGCACCCAATTGGCTGAGGTTATGGAACATGCGGTTAAGTTTTTCAAACTCCAGCTTCAAACTGCCGCAGGCGCAGATGCACGCGCCTATTTGGATGGCCGTGGTTTAAAGCCACCGGCACAAGAGCGCTGGGAAATCGGCTTTGCCCCTGACACGTGGCAGGGGTTGTGGGGCCATTTGATCGCCAAAGAGGTTGATCCTGATCTGATCCTGGGCGCTGGTTTGGGTAAGCCCAGCCAGAAGGGCGGCAAGCCCTATGACACGTTCCGTGGCCGCATCATGTTCCCGATCCGCGACGCACGTGGCCGATGCACCGCTTTTGGCGGACGGGCGATGGACCCCAATGACAACGCGAAGTACCTAAACTCACCCGAAACCGAATTGTTTGACAAAGGCCGCAGCCTTTACAACCACGGACCCGCACGCGCCGCTGTTGGCAAAGGCCAGCCGCTGATTGTGTCTGAGGGTTACATGGACGTTATCGCGCTGGGCGAGCACGGCTTTGGCGGGGCAGTTGCGCCACTTGGTACAGCGATCACCGAAAGCCAGCTGCAGATGATGTGGCGGGTGTCACCAGAGCCGATAATCGCCCTTGATGGGGACAAGGCAGGCTTGCGCGCCGCAATGCGCCTGATCGATCTGTCATTGCCTTTGCTTGAGGCGGGGCAATCGCTGCGCTTTGCCTTGATGCCCGAAGGGTTGGATCCTGACGATCTGCTAAAGGCGCAAGGCGCACCCGGTCTGCAAAAGATAATCGACGGTGCCATTCCAATGGTTCAGCTGTTGTGGCAGCGCGAAACTGAAGGCATGGTTTTTGACAGTCCTGAACGCAAAGCGGCCCTTGATAAGACGCTGCGCGAAAAGATTAAGCTGATCAAAGACTTCTCCATTCGGGGCCACTATGGTCAGGCGATCAAGGACCTGCGTTGGGATTTGTTCTCGACCAAACGTGCAGGACCACAGCGCCGCAACGGCAACTTTAAGGGTGGTGGGTTCCGTGGCGGCAAGTGGCAGCCTCCGCAAAACGCATTGGCCGCGACTAAATCATCGGCGCTTGCTTCTGCTCTGACACCTGAAATCACAGAACACTTGCGCGAAGCGATTGTTTTGGCAGCCCTTGTTGGCACGCCAGAAGTGGCCGAAGAATTCGAGCGCGGGTTAGAAAGCATGACCTGTCGCAGCAGTGATCACGCTGACATTCGGCGCGTTGTTTTGCGCAGCCTTGGGGCCAGCGCAGGGGAGTTGCGTGAAAATATTTATGACGAACTGGGGCCCTTCGCCCTTGAAAACCTGCTGAATGCCAACCATGTCGCAATCATACCCTGCATCCGCGTTCCCGGTGATGTTGAAAAGGTTCGCCTGACCGTTGCTGAAGAGCTGGGTAAATTAAATGCAGCACGTGGATTGGATGCCGAAATCGCAGATGCGGCTGAAGATCTGACGGGTGTCGCTGACGAGGATGTTACGTACCGACTGTCTCAAGCCGCCAAAGCGGTACAAGAATCGGTGCGTAGTACGGAAGAAAGTAAGGTTGAATTCGACCTAGGCGCGAATGGGGCCAAGATGGACAAAGACGAGCGCAGTGCTTTAGACGCACTCATGGAAACGATTCGGTACTCAAAAGACGACACATAGTTACTTTTAGGCGGGATTCGTTAGGAAAAAGACGGTACATGGGTGGCCGAATCACCCGAAGGCGTGAATGATTCTATAACTGATTCGTTTTCCGGATCACTTACGGAGCCCTGAACAGGAGCACTTGATGGCCGCGAAAGATAATGACGACGCAAAGCGCGAAGGCGCTGATGGCGATATCTCACTAGATATGAGCCAAACTGCCGTTAAGAAGATGATCGGTGAAGCCCGTGAAAAAGGCTATATCACCTACGATCAGCTTAATACTGTTTTGCCGCCTGATCAGGTAAGTTCTGAGCAAATCGAAGACGTGATGTCGATGTTGTCCGAAATGGGCATCAACATCATTGAAGACGAAGACGCCGAAGAAGAAGAAGCAAAAGGTCCAACGGATCTGGTTGCTGCTGAAGGCACACGTGATCTAACAATTGGCAGCACGGGTCAGGAAAAACTGGATCGTACCGATGATCCAGTTCGGATGTACCTGCGTGAAATGGGTTCTGTTGAATTGCTATCGCGCGAAGGCGAGATCGCGATTGCAAAACGCATTGAGGCCGGCCGCAACACGATGATTGCTGGGCTTTGTGAAAGCCCGCTGACATTCCAAGCGATTACAATTTGGCGCGACGAGCTGTTATCCGAGGATATTCTGCTGCGCGACGTTATCGATCTTGATGCCACCTTTGGCGACCAGATGGGTGAAGAAGAAACACCTGTTGTGCCTGTTGCACCAGTTGTTGAAGTTCCACCAGAACTTGATTCCGATGGGCACCCGATCCAGAACGACGACGACGATGATGAAGACGAACAGGCAAACATGTCTTTGGCCGCTATGGAAGCTGCGCTAAAGCCACAGGTTTTGATCGCTTTGGACATCATTGCTGACGACTATGTTAAGCTAAGCCAAATGCAGGACAATCGTTTGTCCGCGACTTTGAACGAAGATGGTTCATTCTCTGCGAAAAACGAAAAAGCCTATCAAAAGCTGCGCTCTGAAATCGTTTTATTGGTAAATGAACTTCACCTGCACAACAACCGTATCGAAGCATTGATTGACCAGCTTTACGGCATCAACCGTCGCATCATGCAGATCGACTCTGCAATTGTTAAACTGGCGGACCAAGCGCGCATTAACCGCAAAGAATTTGTGGAAGCCTACCGTGGTCGCGAACTTGATCCTAACTGGCTTGAAGAAATGGGTCAGCGTCCGGGTCGTGGTTGGCAGATGTTCATCGAACGCTCCATGGACAAAGTTGTCGAGTTGCGCACTGACATGGCCCAAGTTGGCCAATACATCGGTCTAGATATCCCTGAATTCCGCCGCATCGTGCAGCAAGTTCAGAAGGGCGAAAAAGAAGCCCGCCAAGCGAAAAAAGAGATGGTCGAAGCCAACCTGCGCCTCGTTATTTCCATTGCTAAAAAATACACAAACCGTGGCCTACAGTTCTTGGATCTGATCCAAGAAGGTAACATTGGTTTGATGAAAGCGGTTGATAAGTTCGAATATCGCCGTGGTTATAAATTCTCCACCTATGCGACATGGTGGATCCGTCAGGCGATCACGCGTTCTATCGCGGATCAGGCCCGTACAATTCGTATCCCAGTACACATGATCGAAACGATCAACAAACTGGTACGGACAGGTCGCCAGATGTTGCACGAGATTGGCCGCGAGCCAACACCAGAGGAATTGGCGCACAAGCTGCAGATGCCTTTGGAAAAAGTGCGCAAAGTAATGAAGATTGCCAAGGAACCTATTTCCTTGGAAACACCAATCGGCGACGAAGAAGACAGCCAATTGGGCGATTTCATCGAGGACAAGAATGCCGTTCTGCCACTCGACAGCGCCATTCAGGAAAACCTCAAAGAAACAACGACACGTGTTCTGGCATCTCTTACGCCACGCGAAGAACGTGTTCTTCGTATGCGTTTTGGCATCGGCATGAACACCGATCACACGCTTGAAGAAGTGGGCCAGCAGTTCTCTGTTACCCGTGAGCGTATTCGTCAGATCGAAGCGAAAGCACTGCGTAAGCTGAAGCACCCAAGCCGTTCACGCAAATTGCGTAGCTTCTTGGACCAGTAAACGACGCTGCCACCATGACATAGAAACGCCCGCGCCTCTTTGGTTGCGGGCGTTTTTGTATTTAACACCCAAACACCCAAGGTGTGAGTATGCATACAACATTTGAAATTCAGACCAGCGGTGCCGGTCTTTACGAATTCACTCATGCGCCTGCGCGTTGGATCAATGGACAGGGCAACGGATTACTGACCTTGTTGGTGCAACACACCTCGGCCTCTTTGCTGGTACAGAAAAACTCAGATCCAAAAGTGCAAACCGATCTACAGGCCTTCTTTAGTCGGCTGGTGCCGCCCACGTCCGATCCATCGATGTCCTAGCTCACGCATACATATGAGGGGCCAGACGATATGCCCGCACACATTAAATCAGCGATTGCCCGTATCGTTGCAAATACCAGTGGCAGGTGGGCGTATGCGGCTGGGCACATGGCAAGGTATTTACTTGTTCGAACACCGAACTGCGCCACATACACGCAACGTGGCGGTTCATTTCGCACAAAGCTAACCCTCTATGATGTGGTTGAATTTTGCTACTACCCAAACACTAGCGGTTGTCCTATAACTGTGGATAAGTAGGGAACATACCCTACAACAGGCATGAATAATTGATAGGGGAACGGCCAATGCGCTGCCCATTTTGCGGTAACATCGACACACAAGTAAAAGACAGCCGTCCGGCCGAAGATCACGTATCCATTCGCCGCAGACGCTTTTGCCCCGCTTGCGGTGGGCGCTTTACCACCTACGAACGCGTTCAACTACGTGATCTCGTGGTCATCAAAACCAGTGGCAAACGCGAAGATTTCGATCGCGATAAGTTGGAACGCTCTATTCGCATTTCAATGCAGAAACGCCCAATTGATCCAGAGCGGATTGATCAAATGATTTCTGGAATTGTGCGTAGGCTGGAAAGCATGGGTGAAGCTGACATTGGTTCCGGCCAAATCGGTGAAATCGTGATGGAGGCCTTGGCCCGCATCGATACGGTTGCCTTTGTGCGCTTTGCATCGGTCTATAAGAACTTCCAAGAAGCCGATGACTTTGACAAGTTCGTTGCAGAACTGCGCCCAGACGTCACTCCTGACGAGTGAGTCTAGGCTCTGACACACGCTGCATGGCGCTCGCCCTATCTTTAGGGCGGCGCGGGCAGGGGGCCACTTGGCCTAACCCCGCGGTTGGCTGTGTTATCGTCAAAAACAATCGCATCATTGGGCGCGGCTGGACACAACCTTCTGGCCGCCCCCACGCCGAAACTGTCGCCCTTGCTCAAGCGGGCGCAGAGGCAGCAGGTGCTGACGTCTTTGTGACGCTAGAACCCTGCGCCCATCACGGCAAAACCCCACCTTGTTCCCAAGCTTTGATTGACGCTGGCGTTGCCCGTGTGGTCATTGCGATCTCTGACAGTGATCCACGGGTCGACGGACTGGGGGCGCAAATGCTGCGCGCCGCTGGCATCACTGTTGAAACGGGGCTGTTGGGTGATGAGGCCTTCAACGATCACGATGGGTTCTTGCGCCGCACAGTCACAGGCCGCCCCATGGTCACGCTCAAAATTGCCTCCAGCTTTGATGGTCGCATCGCTACAGGCACGGGCGAAAGCCAATGGATCACCGATAGCTCCGCACGACGCGTTGTCCACGCGATGCGCGCCCGTCACGACGGCGTTATGGTCGGTGGGGGAACCGCACGCGCAGATGACCCCTCCTTGAACGTGCGCGACCTTGGCGTGACACGCCAACCTGTGCGTATCGTCCTGTCGCGCCGCCTTGATCTGCCATTGATGGGGCAACTGGCACGCACAGCCAAAGATCTTCCCGTGATCTTGTGTCACGGACCCGACGCTGATCCGAGCCTGATCCAAACATGGACCGATCTAGGGGTCACCTTGCTTCTTTGTGGCGTGCGAAATTCACAGCTGGACCCCGAAGATGTGTTGAACCAATTAGGTGCGCACGGCCTAACGCGCATTTTCTGTGAAGGGGGTAGCGCGCTCGCGGCATCCTTAATCGTAGGTGATTTGGTCGATCGGTTGATCGGCTTTACCGCTGGCCTAAACATCGGGGCCGAAGGTTTGCCTGGCATTGGCGCATTGGGGTTAGGTAATTTAAACGCAGCACGCCGTTTCGACTTACGGGAAACCCGCGCGGTTGGCCCTGACGTGATGCACGTTTGGGACCGGGCGCGATGAATGGCAGCTTTGCGGACAATATCGGTCACGCCCTTCTCTTCGATCAGATCAATGAAGGTCTGGGCCCAATCGTCTGATTTGCCGCGAAAAGGGATATACGTGCTTTGATGAAAACAAAATGCGCGGTCACCAGCGATGAAGCCAACGCGCCAGACCTGCGATCCAGCTTTGCGCAACATACGACCAAGGCGGTTGGAAAACGGCTCATGTGGTCCTTGTATAAACAAGAAGACCCTATTTTCTGGCGTAGCTTCTACCCAATTTCCTTTGGTTTTCACGCATCGGTGGCCCGTGTTCACTCAAAAAATAGGCTAAAGTATGACCGTTGGAAACAATTATCCGCCTTGATCGACACTGTTCGCAAAAGCGGCTCAATGTTACGAAAAAGGGTTATGGCCAAACTGTCGGACTTGCCAGCCTGATCTATCAGCGCTACCTCGATATTAACTCAACCGGAGACAGCTTATGTTCACAGGCATAGTAACAGATATCGGCATCATCGCAGCGCTTGATCAACAAGGCGATCTGCGTGCACGGATCACAACTGGGTATGACACAGCAGGCATCGACATGGGTGCCTCAATCGCATCGGACGGCGTTTGCCTGACGGTCGTTGATCTGGGTCCTGATTGGTATGACGTGCAGATCAGTGCGGAATCCGTGAACATGACGAACCTTGGCAAATGGGCTGTGGGCAAACGGGTCAATCTAGAACGCGCGCTGAAAGTTGGTGATGAACTGGGTGGGCATATCGTATCTGGTCACGTGGACGGCGTTGCCAAAGTAGTCAGCATCAAGGATGAGGGCGACAGCACTCGCGTGCAATTGCGTGCTCCTGATGATCTGGCCCGCTTTATCGCATCCAAAGGATCGGTTGCGCTGAACGGGACCTCCCTGACGGTGAACGAGGTTGAGGGCAATGTGTTTGGCATCAACTTTATTCCCCACACCAAAGATTTCACCACATGGGGCGATGTTGCTTTGGGCGATATGGTCAATTTAGAGATCGATACACTGGCCCGCTACGTCGCACGGCTTGCTGAAGCTGGATAAGCATCCTTAAACGCCGCTGCGTCCATACTGGCCTTGGCCTATCCATTGGGCTATCAACAATCTGAACCCGATAAAGGCAGCGCTGATGAGCTTTGAGACCCCAGGACCTGTTGAAACCGATCTATCCGCGGTGATCTCACCGATCGAAGACATAATTGCGGATGCCAAGGCAGGTCGCATGTTCATTCTGGTCGATCACGAAGATCGCGAGAATGAAGGCGATTTGGTGATCCCTTCCAACTTTGCCGATGCGGATGCGATCAACTTTATGGCCACGCATGGTCGCGGATTAATCTGTGTCACGCTGCCTGCGGAACGGATCGAACAGCTGGGGCTGCCTATGATGGCGATGCACAACTCTTCGCGCCATGAAACGGCATTTACCGTTTCTATCGAGGCACGCGAAGGCGTCACCACAGGCATCTCAGCAGGGGATCGCGCCCTCACAGTCGCAACCGTCGTCGACCCTGATAAAACTGAGGCAGACATCGCCACGCCGGGCCACGTCTTTCCACTGCGGGCCCGTCAGGGCGGTGTGCTGGTGCGGGCCGGACATACCGAAGCGGGCTGCGATGTTGCTCGCCTTGCAGGGCACTACCCATCTTCTGTGATCTGCGAAATCATGAAGCCAGACGGCGAAATGGCGCGTCTGCCGGATCTTGTGGACTACGCCAAAGATCATAACCTTAAGATTGGGACCATCAGTGACCTGATCGCCTACAGACGTCGTCACGATAATCTGGTGGTGGAAACGGATGCACGCACCATCACGTCTGAACACGGCGGCGAATGGAACATGCGTATCTTCACTGACCAAACTTACGGGATTGAACACGTGGTTATGTCCAAGGGCGACATCACAACAGATGCACCCGTTCTGGTGCGCACACATGCGATGAACGAAGTCAGCGATATTTTAGGGCTTGGTTCCAAATCAGTAGGGGAGCTGCCCCGCGCAATGGAAATCATCGCAAATGAAGGGCGCGGCGTCATCTGCCTGTTCCGCCAGCCACGCAAAGAACTATTCGCCAGCGAAGAAGACGGACCCAAGGTTGTGAAAAACACAGGACTTGGCGCACAAATGCTGGCCAAACTTGGCCTGACGCAACTGATCCTTCTTACAGACAGTCCATTGACTACCTATGTGGGACTCGACGCCTACGGACTAGAAATCACTGGAACCCGCCCAATCATGGGAGACAGCTAATGGCATCCGCAGAACAACATCACATCCTAGCGCGACCAACGTTTAAAAAACCGGTCAAAGTGCTGATCGTCGTGTCGCCCTATTACAAAGACATCGCGGACAATATGATCGCAGGGGCCAAGGCCGAAATCGAAGCGGCAGGGGCCACATGGGACCTTGTTGAAATGCCAGGTGCATTGGAAATTCCAACAGCCATCGGCATCTCAGATCGGCGCAGCAATTTTGACGGTTACGTGGCATTAGGCTGTGTCATTCGCGGTGAAACAACGCATTACGAAACTGTCTGCAACGACAGCTCGCGGGCGATCCAAATGCTAGGACTACAGGGCATCTGTATCGGTAATGGCATCCTAACGGTCGAAAACCGCAAGCAGGCAGAGGTCCGCGCGGACCCTGTGGATCAAAACAAAGGGGGTGGTGCAGCCGCTGCCGCCTTGCATCTGATTGCACTCAGCCGTAAGTGGGGCAACCAAAGCAAAGGTATCGGATTCAAACCTGCCTCGGATAATATCCTGATGGCAGGCAATACGGACGGAAAAACAACAGCATGAGCGGCAATCACTCGAATCTATCTGGTAACCAGCGACGCAAAATGCGTTCAGCTTCACGGCTTTATGCGGTACAGGCGCTGTTCCAAATGGAACATTCTAGCCAAAGCATCGATTTGGTGCGGGTCGAGTTTCTGAATTTCCGCTTTGGAGAAACCTATGAAGGTGCCCAAATGCTAGACGGTGATGTCGATCATTTCACTCAAGTGCTTGAGGGCGCTGTGAAGGATCAGGCTGATATCGATCAACAAACAGATCGTGCTTTAGTTGCCAAATGGCCGCTGGGCCGCATCGACCCAACACTGCGCGCATTGTTCCGCGCCGCTGGGTGTGAGCTGCGTGATCCATCTGTACCACCAAAGGTCGCGATCAAAGAATACGTCGACGTAGCGTCAGCGTTCTTTCCAGATGGTAAAGAAGCTAGCTTTGTGAATGCGGTCCTTGACCACATGGGTCGCGAAGACCGGGCCGACGAATTTTAAGATAGATACAGGAGACTTCATCATGCGGGCTATGCAAATTGTAGAATTAGGCAAGCCGCTGCAGATGAATGAGGTGGAAAAACCCACTCCCGCTGCTGGCGAAGTCCTGCTGCGCATCCAAACCTGTGGTCTGAACTTTGGTGATCTATTGATCATCAAAGGCACCTATCAAGAAAAACCTCCGTTACCGGCCACCATCGGCATGGAACTGTGCGGCACGGTTGAAGCACTGGGCGCTGGCGTGACGCAGCTAAAAGTGGGTCAAAAGGTTGGAGCCTATTCGGGCTTTGGTGGTTTGGCGGAATATGCATCTGTGCCTGCGAACGTTTGTGTCCCACTGCCCGATGACATGGATACTGTCGATGCGGCTGCTTTCCTTATTGCCTACGGCACCAGCCATGTTGGCCTTGATTACAAGGCACATCTGAAAGCGGGCGAGCGCTTGTTGGTTCTTGGTGCCTCTGGCGGTGTTGGGCTGACTGCGGTTGAACTGGGCAAACTGATGGGGGCCGAAGTTATTGCTGTAGCCCGCAACGATGAAAAGCTGGCCATTTGCAAAGCGGCTGGTGCGGATCATCTTATCAACTCAGAAACCGATGACATCCGCGAGATCGTCAAATCCTTGGGTGGCGCAGACGTGGTGTATGATCCCGTCGGTGGTGATCAATTCAAGGCCGCAATGCGCGCCTGTAACCCTGAAGCGCGTATTCTGCCGCTTGGCTTTGCATCGGGTGAAGTGCCCCAAATCCCTGCCAATATCTTGTTAGTTAAAAACCTTACCGTAATTGGGTACTATTGGGGAGGTTATACCCGCGTGGACCCCAAGGTTTTGACTGACAGTTTTGAGACCCTGATTGACTGGTACACCGCTGGTAAAATCAAACCCCACATCAGTGCGACCTATTCGCTAGACCAAGCGAACGAGGCGTTGGAATTGCTGCGTACACGTAAGGCGACGGGCAAAGTGGTTGTGACCATTTCCTAATCGATAGTTAACGCTGCCCTGCAAACGTTAACGCGGCGGCTTTGTTAATTCTTTGTGAACGGTGTCATGGCGCGTAAAATGTACAGATTGGCGTTCAATCTGTACGGTTTGGCAGAATGGCCTGAAATTCAGCGGTTTTGGCGGGATCAAACTGCACAGTTCATGCAGTGATCTGTTCAGTTTAGAGGAAATTGACCACCGAACGGCGCGTTAACGCCCCTTCATTCGGCCCCGAACAAGAGTGCGTTTTTTTTGCGCTTCACGGATGTACACGAAGACACCAGAGGCTAAGATCATCGCGATGCCCATCCAGACTTCCCAGACGGGCAGTTCTGAGAAAGTGAACCATCCCCAGAACACAGCTAAGGGCAATCCTATGTACTCAAACGGGGCTACAGTCGCGGCATCGGCCATGCGGTACGCTTGGCTCAAAGCATAGCCAATAACGGCTGAGGCAAAGCCCAAAAATCCGAACAACCAAAAGTCACTTTGTGCAGGCCATATCCATGCGCGTAGCAGGAATTGGACCGATGGATTTCCAGACCCTTCAGCAAAACGTCCATCACCAGCAACTATATAAAACCCAATAGAAACAACGACAAATGTTCCTTGGATGTACACGGCCAATGCCGACGCTTTACTTTTCACACCCAACTTGCGGGTCAGTAATTGGTTCAACGCATAGGTCAGTGCAGCGACAACAGGCAGCAATAAAATCAAGCGCGAGGTGCCCAATGTATCAACGCCTTCCCACGGGCGCTGCATGATGACGACACCCAAGAAACCAAAGACCACTGCGCCCAAACGCAAGGGGCCAACCTTCTCTCCTAAAACCGGAATCGACAACAGGGTAATGAACAAAGGGGCTGCAAAAAACAGAGCGGTTGCATCGGCCAAAGGGATCGCAGCCAAAGCCACGAAGAACGTCATATTGGAAGTCACAATCAAAAGCCCCCGTAAAACATGTAGTCCGGGCTGATTAGTACGCAAAATCTGCCACCCCCCTTCCATCTGTACAAAGATCAGGCTGAACATAATTCCAATGATGGAACGGGTGAAAACCATCTGATGTAAGGGATAACCGCCAGACAGCTGTTTGATCAGCATGTCATTGATAGAAATAAAGAAAACGCCCGATAAGACAAATAATATTCCAATGGTGGCGTTGTTTTGGGGTGCTGTGCTCATGGAATTAGGCCTATCATGGAATTCGTTTTCAGCAATAGCAATGTGGATTTATTGTGGTTAGGGTAAGCTGACCAGAACGAGGGATTTGACCAAATGAAAATGACCGACACGCGCCGGATCAATGCGACTTCAGCCGAAGTATTTGCAGCCCTATTGGACCCTGAGGTTCTTAAGGCATGTGTACCCGGTGCGACTGAAGTCACTGGAAACCCAACGGATGGTTTTGAGGCGTCGGTGACGCAAAAAGTTGGGCCCGTAAAAGCGACGTTCAAAGGACAGGTTACTCTTTCTGATATGATTGAAAACCAATCGCTTTGCATCGAGGGTCAAGGCAAAGGCGGCGCTGCCGGATTTGCCAAAGGTGTTGCCAAAGTCGCGTTGATTGAAACGGCTGATGGTTGTGAGCTTAGCTATGATGTCGAAGCCAAAGTCGGCGGTAAATTAGCACAATTGGGCAGCCGTATTATTGATGGATTTTCCAAGAAAATAGCGGATCAGTTCTTTGGCAATCTGCAAGAACATCTTGAAGGTCCGGCAGAACCTGAAGCGACTGAAGAGAAGCCTGAAGAGGGAGCGAAAAAAGGTTGGCTGGGTCGTCTGGCTGGCAAAGAATAACGCGCACGGCTTGTGCGCAATTACTCAGTGGTATCAGGCTGGTGAACTCCGTATTGAGTGCACAAGCATTCTGTGGAGGCCGACATGGCAAACATTCTAGAAATCAAAGACCTGCGCAAATCCTATGATGGTGGGTTTGAGGCACTAAAAGGCGTGAACCTTGAGATCGAAGAAGGTGAGATTATTGCTCTGCTTGGTCCTAATGGTGCAGGTAAAACCACATTGATTTCAACGATTTGTGGCATTACCTCTGTAACGTCTGGTGACGTTAAGGTTGCTGGCAACTGTATCAAGGATGACTTTCGCGCAGCCCGCAGTTTGATTGGTTTGGTGCCGCAAGAAGTCGCGCTTGAGCCGTTTGAGAAAGTCATCAACACAGTGCGTTTTTCACGTGGTTTGTTTGGTAAATCACGTGATGAGGCAGCGATTGAACACATCCTGCGCCGCCTGTCTCTTTGGGATAAACGCGACAATGCGGTCAAAGAATTGTCGGGTGGTATGAAGCGCCGCGTCCTGATCGCTAAGGCATTGGCCCACGAACCACGGGTCCTGTTTTTGGACGAACCAACCGCAGGTGTTGACGTTGAGCTGCGCAAAGACATGTGGGACATCGTTGCTGACTTGAAAGCCGATGGCGTGACGATCATCTTGACAACACACTACATCGAAGAGGCTGAAGCCATCGCTGATCGCGTTGGTATCATTGCCAAAGGTGAGCTGTTGTTGGTCGAGGAAAAAGACAAGCTGATGGAGCGTATGGGTAAAAAAGAGTTGGAGGTTCAGTTGACCGATCCGCTCGATACAATCCCCAAATTACTGGCAAAATATGAACTGGCGCAGACGCATGATAAAACATCGGTGATCTATACCTACGACACCAGAGGTGAGCGTACAGGCATCACGCAGTTGTTGAATGACATCGCAGCTGCGGGTCTTTTTTTGCGCGATGTCTCAACACGTCAAAGCAGCCTCGAAGACATTTTCGTGACCTTGGTGCAGGAGGACGCAGCATGAACTGGACTGCGATCAAAGCAATTTACGTATTCGAAATGGCGCGGTTTTTCCGCACATTTCTTCAAAGCTTGATTTCACCTGTTATTTCGACATCACTGTATTTCGTGGTCTTTGGTGCTGCGATCGGCAGCCGGATCGATCAGGTCGATGGCGTGAGCTATGGTGCATTTATTGTGCCTGGTTTGGTAATGCTAACGGTGATGACACAGTCGATTTCCAACGCATCTTTTGGTATCTATTTCCCAAAATTCATAGGCACGATTTATGAACTCCTGTCCGCACCCATCAGCTTTTTAGAGATCGTTCTGGGTTATGTTGGCGCAGCTGCGACCAAGGCGATGTTCATCGGCGTTATCATCTTGATTACCTCGTTTTTCTTCGTCAATATTCAAATTGTACACCCCATCGCGATGGTTCTGTTCCTTGTCCTGACCTGTATCAGCTTTTCACTATTTGGCTTTATCATCGGCATTTGGGCAAAGAATTTTGAACAGCTGCAATTGGTGCCATTGTTGATTGTTACGCCCTTGGTCTTCTTGGGCGGGTCGTTCTATTCGATCTCAATGCTGCCGCCGGTTTGGCAAACAATTTCGATGTTCAACCCCGTTGTTTACTTGATCTCTGGCTTCCGTTGGGCGTTCTTTGGGCTAGAAGATGTGCCTGTCGCAACCAGTCTTTTGGCGATCGGTTTCTTTACCGCGCTTTGCCTTGGGGCCGTATACTGGATCTTTAAAACGGGCTGGCGCATTCGCACTTAAATCCACATGCCCTTGTGTGACGCGAGGGACCAACTAGATTGATAGATATGAAACGCTGGATACCTTTTCTGAAATCTGAACCAACTGTTGCTATCATCCGACTTCAGGGCATGATCGCAAGTGGTGGACGCGGCGCATTAAATGACCAAGCGTTGGCTGGTGTTATTGAAAAAGCCTTTGCGCGCGGTAAACCTGCGGCTGTTGCTCTTGAGGTGAATTCACCAGGTGGCAGTCCCGTTCAATCCTCATTGATTGGTGCGCGTATTCGCCGGTTGGCTGAAGAAAAGAACATTCCTGTTATTGCCTTTGTCGAAGATGTTGCTGCGTCTGGCGGATACTGGTTGGCTGCGGCGGCCGACGAAATATACGCCGATCCGTCATCCGTTGTTGGATCGATTGGAGTTATTTCTGCTGGCTTTGGTGCGCATGAGTTGTTGGCCCGTCAGGGTGTGGAACGGCGCGTTTACACTGCTGGCGAGTCCAAATCGATGTTGGACCCTTTCCGCGAGGAACAGCCAGAAGATGTGGCACGCCTTAAAGGGTTGTTGAATGGTATTCACGCCAATTTTATAGACCATATAACAGAACGCCGTGGTGCTAAGTTGGACCAAGAGGCAAAGCTATTTACAGGCGAAGTTTGGTTGGCCAAGCGTGCGGTCGAACTGGGCCTGATTGATGGTATTGGCCACCTTAAACCGATGCTCAAAGAGCGCTTTGGGAAAAAGGTCAAGTTTCGTCACTATTGTTTGAAACGCTCGTTCATGTCACGTTTTGGGGCGCATATGGCGCAGGACGCAATGGCATCTGTTGAGGAACGTGCTGCTTACGCACAGTTTGGATTGTAAGACATGATTTTCAAACTGGTCACTTTGTTCCTTGTCTTCATTGCATGTCTTGCAATGCTTGGAAAAATGCACTGGATCGGTGGAAAACGCCTAGCAAACGCTAAATGCAAATTATGTGGGCGGTTTCGTATTGGCAAAGGTCCCTGTGGCTGTGGGCAAAACAAAACCTAGTTTCCGAAGTGTTTGGGAGGAGAGGTTCGATGACCAATAGTCTTGTCACTGGTGCGGGCCATAGACTGGGGCGCGCTATGGCGCTGTATTTGGCCACGCGTGGTCATGACGTTGGTGTCCACTACTCGACTTCCGAAGATGCTGCATTGGCAGTTGTCGCCGAAATTAAGGCGATGGGGCGCAATGCAACTGCAGTCCAAGCTGATCTTTTGATTGAAGTAGATGCGCAGTCTTTAGTCTCGCGCGCAGCGGAGCAATTGGACGGGCCGATCTTGTGCCTTGTGAACAACGCTTCGACCTTTGAACATGATACTATCGAAACAGCTTCGCGCAATACTTGGGATCACAACATCGGTAGCAACCTGCGCGCCCCATTTATTTTGACCCAAGCAATGGCGGCGCAGGACTTGCCTAAAAGGCTTGATGTCGAGGGTGAGCCGATTGCGGTTGGGTTAATAGTTAATATGGTCGATCAACGTGTGCGCAAGCTGACCCCTGATTTCACGACCTACACTCTGGCAAAGATGGGACTGTGGGCTTTGACCCAAACCACGGCCCGCGCACTGGCACCTAACATCCGTGTGAACGCCATTGGACCGGGACCAACGTTGCAAAACATACGACAAAGCGACGAAGACTTTGCCAAGCAACGCAGGGCCACCGTTCTAAAACGTGGGGCTAACCTATCCGATATCACTGCGGCTTTGGGATATTTCCTAGATGCGCCCGCCGTAACGGGACAGTTAATTTGTACCGATGGGGGACAACACTTAGGTTGGGAAACCCCCGATGTTGTTGGGGGCGAATAAGGATGAGCGCTATTAGTTTTGCACCGCGTTTAGAAAGGTTGCGATTTGATTTATAAAAGACCTTTGTTTTCAGTGAGTTGTGCGGATCAAAATTTTTTATCTATTTATTTCAGTGGGTTATGTAACTGCCTATTTTTTGTGCATTTCGGTGAAGCGCCCAAAAAATAACGAAAATTACCCAATACACCAAAGTTATAGACAGAGTTATCCACAAGAACAGTGGACTAGTTAAAGCTTGATCCCACTTGGGCTAAAGTGCAACTAAACAAAGAATCGAGTGCGACTCACATGGCGACTGATCACGAAGAACCACAACCACAGAGTGATATTCCTGTCCCGCAGGGTCATGAGGTTATTCAGGCTTACCTAAAGACAATTGATGGATCCCCCGGTGTCTACCGCATGTTGGATCACGAAAGTCGCGTGCTCTACGTGGGTAAGGCGCGGAATCTGCGCGCACGCGTTAGCAGTTACGCACGGCCAACGGGGCACTCTGGGCGTATTGCACGCATGATTTCGATGACTACGTCGATGATGTTCCTCACAACACGTACCGAAACCGAAGCGCTATTGCTTGAGCAGAACCTGATCAAACAGCTCAAGCCGAAGTTCAACGTGTTGCTGCGCGATGATAAGAGTTTTCCAAATATCTTGGTGACGGCCAAGCACGATTTTCCACAGTTGAAAAAGCACCGAGGCACCAAGAAGGAGAAGGGGAACTATTACGGCCCTTTCGCCAGCGCAAGTGCTGTGAATAGAACGCTGAATCAGTTGCAGCGTATGTTTTTGTTGCGTGACTGTACGGACTCGACCTTTGGCAGCCGAACGCGCCCGTGTTTGCAGTTTCAGATCAAACGCTGTTCTGCGCCGTGTGTGGGGAAAATCAGCCCTGACAGCTATCGCCAAACGGTCAAAGACGCCGAAGACTTCTTGAACGGGAAGACAACTGCGATCCAAGCGCGCCTTGCCTCTGAGATGTCAGCGGCGTCCGAAGAGTTGGAATTTGAACGCGCCGCCGCCTTGCGCGACCGGATCAAAGCATTGACCCAAGTGCAAACGGCACAAGGCATCAATCCCAAAGGCGTGTCTGAGGCAGACATTATCGCTCTGCACCTAGATGGTGGTCAGGCCTGTGTTCAGGTGTTTTTCATTCGCGCAAACCAGAACTGGGGGAACCATGATTATTACCCGAGAGTGGGAGCAGACATGGATGCGGCAGAGGTTCTTGAGGCCTTTGTGGGCCAGTTCTATGACACTCGCGAACCGCCCAAGCAGGTTATATTGTCCAACGAAATCGAAAACGTAGATTTGATGGCCGATGCCTTGTCGTTCAAATTGGGCCGCAAAGTCGAAGTACTTGTCCCAAAACGTGGTGAAAAGGCAGATCTGGTTGATGGTGCGTTGCGCAACGCACGTGAAAGTTTGGCCCGTAAGTTGGCGGAAACTGCAAGCCAAGCACGCCTTCTCAAGGGCCTGGCTGAGGCATTCGATCTGCCAGCGCCGCCTGAGCGAATTGAGGTCTACGATAACAGCCACATCTCTGGGACCAACGCTGTCGGTGGCATGATCGTCGCGGGGCCAGAAGGCTTCATAAGAAATCAATACCGCAAGTTCAACATCAAAGGGGAAGACATCACACCCGGCGACGACTTTGGTATGATGAAAGAGGTTTTGACCCGCCGGTTCAAACGCTTACTCAAGGAAGACCCCGATCGTGAAAGAGGCATGTGGCCTGATCTGCTGTTAATCGATGGTGGTGCGGGGCAGGTAAGTGCTGTGCGTGAAATTATGCAGAAATACGGTGTGGGCGACATTGCGATGGTTGGTGTAGCCAAGGGTGAAGACCGCGATGCAGGTAAAGAAGAATTTTACCGTACAGGTAAGCGCCCCTTTGCTTTACGTCACAATGATCCAGTTCTATACTTCGTCCAACGGATGCGGGATGAAGTCCACCGTTTTGCGATTGGCACCCACCGTGCGAAGCGCAGCAAGGCGATTGGTGCGTCGCCCCTGGATGGCATTCCCGGTGTAGGTGCTGCACGAAAACGTGCATTGCTGGCCCATTTTGGGTCTGCCAAAGCAGTGGCCCGCGCCAACCTAGCGGATTTGGAAGTGGTTCCGGGCGTTTCAAAAGGCATGGCACAAAAGCTATACGACTACTTTCAGCCAAGCTAATATTCGTAATTAACAAGAAATAGGCACCATTGTGTCGATGCTCCTCTTTTATCCAAGCCATAAGGTCGTTAATCGTAAGATTATGAATTGGACAATACCTAACATACTGACAGCGATCCGCCTGGCCGCCGCTCCAATGGTCGCCTTAATGTTCTTATATTTCACACGGCCCTACGCGGATTGGTTCGCGCTGGTTTTGTTTGTAAGCGCGGCCTTCACCGATTGGCTGGATGGTTACCTTGCGCGCAGCTGGCGCCAAGAGACCAAGCTGGGCGCGATGTTAGACCCGATTGCGGACAAAGCGATGGTTGTGATCGCGCTGATGGTTATCATCGGCTTCTCAAGTTGGTCTGGATGGTTGGTCCTACCTGCCACGGTGATTTTGTTCCGAGAGGTTTTCGTATCTGGTTTGCGTGAATTCCTTGGCGATACAGCAGGCACCTTGAAAGTGACAAAACTGGCGAAGTGGAAAACCACGCTTCAGATGGTCGCGATTGCAGTTCTATTTTCCCAAGGTGTTTTCGAGCATTACTTTGGTATGTCCATCATGGGCATGGACGATGCTATGGTGAATGCCGTGCTTTTGGGTAGTGAGGAAGATTATCTTGGCCTTGGTTGGAAGCTGAAAGGCGCACAATGGGCTGGCCAAATTGGCCTGATCTTATTGTGGATTGCAGCTGCACTGACTGCGATCACCGGCATCGATTATTTCCGCAAAGCGATCCCTTACCTCAAGGACGACAAGTGATGGACATTTTGTACTTTGCGTGGGTGCGTGAACGTATCGGTATCCCGCGCGAACAAGTTGAAACATCTGCAGCAACAGTTGCTGATTTGGTGGCTGAGCTACGCCTGCGCGAAGAACGTTATGAACTGGCGTTCTCTGACCTGACAGCCCTTCGGGTGGCTGTTGACCAAAAATTGGCTGACTTTGATGCGCCGCTGGATGGCGTGCGCGAGGTTGCGTTTTTCCCACCCATGACGGGCGGTTAAGCGATGCGCGTTGTTGTTCAAGAACAGCCTTTCGACATTGGCGCCGAAACGACAGCCTTCGCAGCAGGGCACAAAGAAATGGGTGCGATCGTGACCTTCACGGGCATCGTGCGCGACCTCCCTGATGATCCATTGCAAGCGATGGAAATCGAACATTACCCCGGCATGACCGAAGCCGCCTTAACAGAGATTGCGCAAACAGCGATTGATCGATGGACGCTTGGTGATGCACTGGTCATTCACCGCTATGGGCGTCTGGTTCCTGGTGAGATGATCATGATGGTGGCCACTGCATCCAAGCATCGCAAAGATGCGTTTGAAGCAGCAGAATACCTTATGGACTACCTCAAATCCCGCGCCCCGTTTTGGAAACGCGAGATCACTGACATTGGCGAAAGCTGGGTTGCGTCCAAGGCCGAAGACGAAGATGCGCTGACCCGTTGGTAGGTTTGGTTTTAAAAGACCAAAACATCTTTAAGACAACCAGCAAGTGGTGTGGTTTTCATCGATGGGAGAGCTGCGCGTAGTTTGGTGGCATCCACCGAATGTGATACATTCCAAAGGTTCCGCATTTCGTGGAGTTCTTTGATTGTTGGTGAGAAAAGTCCAAGGGACGGGATCATGAACCACGCCATCCCACTGCGTTTTAGGAATATTCAGTATCCGAAACATCTCGAAGAAATACAGAACATCATATTATAAAGATGACGCAAATCTTGCAGAAATTCGTTTTAATCCATAAGCATTTCAATCATGAAATACATTTATAAAGCAGACAATGGTTCAGGCAAAAAAAAGGTGTGATTTTTCCAGTGAAGGAGTTCAATTATTGTGCTGCGTGATGTCGAATTTGTCGAATCTTTTACGAGTGTTTAAGTGTGTCTGCCCAACGCCAGGCGATTGCCAATCCGACTGTTGGAAAGTAGCAAAAATAGTTAAAAATTCTGTTTGCAAGCTTCGCAGTTGATTGTATTAATTTTATCTTAGGTTCCTCATTGAGGAGGACAACTATGGAGATTAAATCATCGAAATTATCGACGGTCTGAAAGCGGCGTTTTGGCTCGTAGTGAGCATTGACGAGGAGCTTTGGGAAATCAGTCTGCGGTCATTACGCGTGACACTGACAGCGCTTTTGATCGCGAGTATAATTGCCATTCCACTGGGCACTTACCTTGCTGTACAGCGCTTTCGCTGTAGGCGTTTTGTGATTTCGATTATTAACGCACTAATGGGGTTGCCGCCGGTTGTTGTGGGATTGGTCGTCTATATTATGCTTTCGCGGTCTGGGCCGTTTGGCGTTCTCAATCTACTATTCACACCGACGGCGATGATCATTGCGCAGGTTATCATTATAACTCCCGTTATCGCCTCAATTGCTCACCAGTCAATGCGCGAATTATGGGCTGAATATCATGACCTTTTGATTTCGCTGAATACGTCAAAATGGCAGCGAATACTTACGCTTATCCACGATGGCCGGCGCAACCTGCTGACGGCTGCTTTGGCGGGGTTTGGGCGTGCCATCGGAGAGGTTGGAGCAATCATGATCGTTGGTGGTAATATTGACCATGTGTCGCGCGTATTGACAACTGCCATCGCACTTGAGACTGGCAAGGGTGATTTTGTACTGGCGATGGGTTTGGGGTTCGTCCTGATCGGCATTTCTATTTTGGTCAACCTCGCTATCCACACCTTGACGCGTACTGAACGGGAGGGGCGCTGGTGACTGCTGCTTTTCCATTGATCCTAAGCGGCGTGCAGGTGCGCAGGCAGGGCAAGACTGTACTTGGTCCAGTCGATCTTACTCTCTCTGCTAATGGCACGACTATCATTGTCGGGCCCAATGGATCGGGCAAAACTACGCTACTGCGGGTGATGCACGGGATCGAACGTATCAGAGTGGGAGGCGTGGTATGGGAAAATGACGATCCGGCTAAACATGCCTTTGTCTTCCAGACGCCTATTATGTTGCGCCGCACGGTAGCCGAAAACCTAGCCTATCCACTCATGTTGTTGAAAACACCAAAAGACCAGATCGATTTGGCCGTGGATCACTGGCTTGGACGTATCGGCCTCGATTCGTCACGAGGTGGTCAAGCCACGCGCTTGTCAGGGGGGGAGCGGCAAAAGCTTGCGATTGCCCGTGCCCTGATCCGTAAACCCGATGTGCTATTTTTGGATGAACCTTCCGCAAATTTGGACGGTCACGCCACCCGTGAGATCGAAGCGCTTTTGCACGAGGTCGCCAACGCTGGCACCCGGCTGGTAATGGCAACACATGACATGGGACAGGCTCGCAGACTTGCAAATGATGTTGTATTTTTGTTAAATGGAAGGGTGCACGAGTATGGGCTAGCTGAGCCGTTGTTTTCGACTCCCTCCACACTAGAATTAATAGCTTTTCTCAGAGGAGATATTGTTTCATGAACAGGACTTTAATCATCCTGATTACCGTATTCTGTGCACAAGTTTCAATTGCAGATGTGATGCGCATAGCTGTGACGACTTCGTTCGAAAATTCTGGTTTGGCGGATGTTTTGCTGCCCGCAATCAAGGATGATCTTGATCTGGATGTCCAACTTTTGGTAGTCGGCACGGGTCAAGCGCTACGTCTTGGCGAAGCTGGGGATGTGGACGCTATACTGGTTCATTCCAAAGCCGCAGAAGAGGCATTTGTTGCCGCAGGCCATGGCACTCATCGGCGTGAAATAATGTATAATGATTTTGTTGTCGTCGGACCAAAGTCAGATGGGGCAGGTGCCGGTGCAGCTGCCAACGCAGCCGACGCTTTGGGCCGGATAGTAGCGGCTGATCGTGCGCCCTTTGTAAGTCGTGGAGATGATAGTGGCACGCATAAGGCCGAACTGGCGATATGGACACTTGCGGGCATTGATATAGCTGATTTGGGGTTGCGGTATCAATCTGTCGGAGCGGGCATGGGAGCGGCATTAAACACGGCTGTGGGACTTAACGCCTATGTTTTCTCAGACCGAGCAAGTTGGTTGAATTTTGGGAATAAGGGCGGACTTGTCTTGCTCTATCAAGGGGATCCGGCGCTGTTTAACCAATATGCGTATTTGCCCATTAATCCGTCAAAGAATTCCCATATCCGTAATGATCTTGCGATACAGCTTGAGGGTTGGTTGACTAGCCAAAAGGCCTCAACACTCATCGACGACTATCAGATCGCTGGCGAGAAACTGTTTACGTTCAACGCATCCTCGCCCTAATCAGTGACTATGTGGTTCATCATCCAGATGGCCGTGGACGGCAAACTGCATGATGTCGGCCTGTTGTGCTTCGATCATGCGGAAACTCTCGCGGACGCCAGCGGGGGTTAATTCGCGGGTAATAGTCAGAAGCGTGTTGGGGGCGTGGTCGACACATAGATCTGCCATCTGATCAATTTCATCAAGTGCAGTTCCGCGCGCTGCCTCAATCGAGGGCGCACCATAGATATCAACGAAATGCTGTGCGAGAAGGGTGGCAATCACGTCATGTTCTTGCGGCTCAATCTTGGTAACTGCGATGCAACTGACACGGCCAAAAGTCTCGCACCCCATCCATCCATTTGTAAAAGCCTGCCTTGCCTTGCCAACAAGGTCTGCTTCGCCCCAGTTCGAAAATTCGAATCCTCCCGAGATGCACCATTCACCCGTACGGGCTGGGTTGTGGAAAACCCTTTGGTCGCTTTCATCAAAATGGATTGCGCGGGCAAGTTTCATGTGGGCCTCGTCAGATTTGTAGTCAGTGGAATGAGAGTGGTCGTGTCGTCAATTTTGAGCAAAAGCCCCAAGCGGTCATCTAGGCCTACGTAGGTGCCAGTCAGATTTCCTGCAGTCACTTCGCCCTCAAGACCATGTGCCAGCCCTTGCCATTCGCGGTGGATTTGGGCCGTACCGCTGTCGGACCATGTATTGATCCCAACAAGTGTATGGCGGACCCAGGCCTCCAAGAGCGAAATCGCGTCGATTTCGGCACAGCCTTCGGCATAGAGCGCTGTTTGATCCGGCTGCAGACCTGTCTCGTCACTTTCGGGCCAAAGCGATAGTGTGAGGTCAATGACCAGCCAATCTGGCTCAACGTCCGGCGTGCCGGATGCTGCTATGCGCAACGCGCCACAACGCCCGCCATTGACATAGACGATTCCATCCCAACCAAAATGCACGCTCACTTCGGGCGGGCCAAGGGCACCAATGGCGTTTTGCAAACCGACACCGCAAATGGGCAGGATCACAGCTGCGTCAGCCAGGGTCAGATCAGGAGCAAAGACAATCGCGGCGCGCAAGCGGTCTGCGGCGAGGTCAAAAATGACAAGCCCTGCGTCGCAGCCGACATCCGCTGTCGCTATAGCCATTGCAAACGGATCACCGCCCTGTGCGTCCTGTCCTGTAAACAGCGGTGGAAACTGTGGCGTGGTCATGCATGCCCCTTGGCAATCAAACCCTTGGCAATGCTGCGGAAGGCTTCGGCGGCTGGGCTGTTCGGTTTGGACACCACAATCGGCGCGCCACCATCCGCCGCAAGTCGTATGTCAATGTGCAGGGGTATTTCTGCCAACAGCGGCACACCCAGCTTTTTGGCCTCTGCCGCGACGCCGCCATGGCCAAAGACGTGCTCTTCGTGACCGCAGGCCGAACAGATATGGGTCGACATGTTCTCAATCATGCCAATGAGAGGTGTGCTGAGTTGGTTGAACATATCAATACCCTTGCGGGCATCCAAAAGGGCGATGTCCTGCGGGGTTGAGACAATGATAGCCCCGTTTAAGTCGGATTTTTGTGCCAGCGTCATCTGCACATCACCAGTACCCGGAGGCAGGTCGACAATTAGTACATCCAGCGCACCCCATTGCACCTGTGTCAGCATTTGCTGCAGAGCCCCCATCAACATTGGGCCACGCCAGACAACGGCCTGATCGTCATTCGCCATTAGTCCCAGCGACATCATCGTGACGCCAAAGTTTCGCATCGGCAGGATGATCTTGCCATCGGGTGACGCAGGCCGCCCCGAGACGCCCAACATACGGGGCTGCGACGGGCCATAGACGTCCGCATCCAGCAGTCCAACACGGCGCCCTTCGGCAGCGAGCGCGCAGGCAAGATTCGCGGCCACTGTTGATTTTCCGACACCACCTTTGCCAGAGGCCACAGCGATGATCCGGTCCACGCCTGGTATCTTTTGTGGGCCACTTGGCTCGGAACTGCGGGACGGTTTCAGGTCAGGCGGTGCCTTTTTCGTGCTGTGCGCCGTCATCACGATAGACACGGATGCCACACCCTCAAGCGCTTTGATCTGGGACTCGGCACTTTCTTTAAGTGCTGTGTACGCTTCCACATGGCTGCCGCTGACTTCCATGACAAAGCGCACCACGCCCTCATTTACCGTTAATGCTTTGACAAGACCCGCCTCGACAAGGGTGCTGCCACTGATCGGATCTTCAAGGGTGGCAAGCACACCAAGGACGGATTCTCTATTGGCTGTCACGTTATGATTGACCTTCGATTTTGCCAGTAACGGCGTGTTCCATGTCCAGCCCTTCGATGGTCAAAACCATCTTTGCCTCAAAACTGCTGCCTGTGGTGTCGCCCGCCTTGCGCAGGGCTTCTTCGATGGCTTGTTGTGACGTGACGCCGACCTGTTTGAGGAATTTGCGCATCGACATATTGAAGTCTTCGCTCATGGGTTTGTCTCCAATTGGCTTGACCGTAGGATGTTCTCAGCAATAGGCTGGGTTATTCCTGCGATAGGTTTGCTGTGAAATATTTTTGTCTTCTTTTTTGTGTAATGTTCCCGGCTGTTGCGCAAGCGCAGAGTGCCGACTTTACCGTTTCCGCTACACGCGAGATCCGTGACACCGGTTTTCTGCAACACCTGTTGCCGCGCTTTTCGCTCAAACATGGCGTGCGGATTACGCAGGTTGATGAGGGTGGGGATGTTGTCATCGGGGGAAAAGGTGTGCCGGTTTTTGCTGGGTTGGACAAGATCTGGTCTGTGACGGGGTCCAAGGCTGCGGGCCCCGACCTGTTCATGGAGTGGCTGCTGTCGGAAATCGGAAAACGCACCATCGAGAGCTTCAAACTTGACAGCGTGGCGGTTTTCACGGCCCAGGTCAAGGATCAGAAAGTTGCGCCGGTTCTGGCATTCGAGGGTGATCTGGTGCAGGGCGAAGCACTGTCCCTTGCCCATTGTGGCCGGTGCCATGTCATCAACGAGACCAACCGCATGAAAGGGATGGGACAGACGCCGTCGTTCGCGCTGATGCGCACTTTTGACGATTGGGACAATCGGTTCGCCACGTTTTTCGTGCTGAACCCACATCCCAGCTTTACCCAGATCGCGGGTATCACCGAATCCTTTGCCGCGCATTTGCCGCCGGCGATTGTGCCACTTGAAATCACTCAAGCCGAAATTGACCATATCCTGAGCTATGTCGCGACAATCACTCCTGCTGATCTGGGCGCACCTTTGCAATCTCAGTGATCCTTGCGCTTTGACAGGTAGTCATCTGTGGTGCGGGGACGGGGGCGTTCCTTTGAGGCAAAGGGATTATTCTGTGAATGAAACTGCGCATTGATACGGCAACCGTCACACATCTGGATCATCCGGGACGCAGCGGGATTGGCAAACATCGAATGATTGCCAGCCAGTTTTTCCATGATCTTCTCGATAGTAGATTTAACGCCGAACAGGCTGCCACATTCAACGCAGGCAAAAGGTTCTTCCTCATTGAGGGTTTTCTGGGTGTAGGCCGCATCGGTCAGATCGAACTGGGGTACCAGCGTAATAGCCTTTTCAGGGCACACGTTGGTACAAAGCCCGCATTGCAAACATGCGTCTTCCTGAAAGCGAAGTTGTGGCAGATCAGGATTGTCGCCAAGCGCGCCGGATGGGCATAGCGACACACAGGCCAGACACAGCGTGCAAGCGTCGGTATCAACCACAACCGCACCATAAGGCGCGCCAACGGGCAGGGGGATCGTCTCGGATGTCGGGTTAAGTGTCTTTGCCGCCAGTCGCGCAACCTGACGGCGTGAGCCCAAAGGCAGAATTGGCGCATCAATCGCGGTCATTGGTTGGGTACCAAACAGGTGGTCCGACAAGGCATCGGGGTCACTGATATCAAGGATGGACGCCTTGTCCGGTGCAATTGCAAGTGCAAGCTCAAGTTGGGGGTCAAGCGCGTCACGCTCCGTCTTCGGCCCTACCAAAATGTCCACACCCGCAAATCCTGTGGCGAGAGCTGCCAGTATTTCGGCATGACCAAAGACTGATAGTGCGTTGACTTCCATCGGGATCACATGCGCTGGTAGCCCGCGCCCATAGCGTGCCGACAGGCTGATCATTTCCCTGCCGTGGTCGTCGTGGACCAAAAGCCTTGCGTCCTTGCCGCCCGCCTTGCGGTAGGCCGTCGCTAATGTGTTGATCCGGCGAAAGATGTGGTCGGCGGTTGGCATGTCATAGCTGATAGCACCCGAGGGGCAGACAGCGGCACAGGCTCCACATCCCGCACAGATCATCGGATCGATGCTGACATGTTCGCCTGCGGATACAATCGCCCCTGTCGGACAGACGTTCAGGCAATTGGAGCAGGCCGGTTTTTCAGCCCGCGAATGGGCACAGAGCGTTGGCTCCATCCGGACATAAAGCGGTTTTTCAAAGGTTCCGACAAGTTGGCTTGCGGTAAAGACCGCATGCGCCACTGCGGGTTGGCTTTTGGGATCGGCCCGCAGGTAACCATCACGTTTTTCGGGTGCTGGAAAAAGGGGTGAGCCGCCAGTGAGATCAAGGATAATATCGCAATGCGACAGTGCGCCATCACGCGGCCCCGTCAAACCCGGCGTGCCGCGTCCGCCTACAAGGCTTTGCTGGAAGGCATCAATTTTGACTTCGAATTGTCCAATGGTACCAGTGGCTTGTTTGAGGTTTCCAAGAACAACATCGTACTCATGTGTCGGTACTATATCCTCGCTGGACGTCAGCAGAACCGTCACTGACAACGCCTCGATCAGCGCCTTGGCGGTAGTCAGCGCGATGTCGGGCGCACCGATGATCAGACATGTCCCTTCTGAGGTGACATCAAGCGATCTGTAGGTCGGTTCAGGCAGCATCCCGTCTGCGATCAACGCTGCCATTTTCGGTGTTGACGGAGTCGTGTCGAAGGTCCAGCCTGCACGATCGCGGATGTCGATGAAGTACGGCGCATCGACCTCCAACTCTTCGGCGACTTCGGCAAACCTATGTGCCTCCTGAAGACAGGCGATAACCACGTCACCTTTTTCGATGGCCTTGGTGGCGATATCGATCTGCGTGGTACACAGGCTTGTGTGGCAGCCCGAACAGGCCAGTCCAGTCGCTTCGCTCAATGCCGCGGCATTGACCGTCTGGGAACCAAGGCAGTCGCAAAGGAGCAGTGTGTTTGACATATATTCTTTCAAGAACTGCGGCTAAATATTATACTTAGATAGGCAGGTATCCGCAGCGCAGTAAACCGACAATTTCGAGGGGAGTTGATTCTGAACTGTATAAAATAGTTGCTTGGCAGATTGGATGATGCATCACCGGGAGCCTAATTGGGCAACTTTTAGGTTATAAATGTTAATATTAAACCTTGCAGTGATGCAGGATTCTTTATTTTTTACTCAAAAGCAAAATGGTGCTTTGTAATTTGGCAAAAATATTCCATCATGATGATTATCATGAATACTGAAAGGCCTGCAACTTGAAACTAGCATACCCTAATGCTCAGTCTTTACCGCTTGGCGTTGTTGTCAGGCGCACTCCGGGTGTAACCCGTTGGGCAAAGTTTGCTTGGACGGTATCATCGGTCTTGCCAGGGGCCGCTGCAGCGGACTGGAAAGTGATGCGCACCGAAGGGGGCGTGACCGAATTTCACGCTGCGACGCTGCCTTTGACGCTCTATGTTTCCGATGCTGAAGCCTACGCGCATGAACTTCAGGCGCGCACACCTTCTGTTTATGTGGTTCTGCGCCAGGATGAACAAGCTGGCGATCTGCCCTGGACGGTCGCTCTTGTGACAGCATCCCCCTACGAAGCGCAGGATTATTGCGATTCCGCCGAAGAGCTGGTCGAGAAGATACCGATGCCGGACGGATTGCACAGCTGGATCGCAAGTTTTGTCGATAACTATTACGAAGAAGAAGCTTTTGTGAAACGCCGCCGTGACAAGACGCGGCTGGACCGCGTTGATAATGGCATCGGTGATGCGCGCATCCGTCAAACCAGTGATGTCTACCGTGCACCGCGCCGCAAAGAGGTGTTGAGTTGACAAAAGTGCAATCCACTTGGTCGCGACGCAAAGCTGCTGTTGTTGCTGAAGCCGTAGCTGAAGAGCGCGCCGCTGAAGAAGCTGTAATTGCTGAAAAGCACGAATCGTTGGCAGAAAAGACCGATGTCGAGATTTTAGAAGAATTGGGGTTGCCTGACCCTGATAAGATGGCACGTGGTGATGATTTTAAGGCTTTTCTCAAAAAAACTGTTCCCGAACATTTACGTAAACGTGCACTAAGGACGCTTTGGCGAAGCAACCCGGTTCTGGCCTGCGTAGATGGGCTGAACGACTACGATGACGATTACCTCACGGGCAGTTTTGGCCAAGGTCCCATTAGCACGACTTATCAGGTTGGAAAGGGTATGCTATCACATCTGCTAGAAGTGGAACGTCAGAAAAAAGTACTTTTGGCACCGGTCGAAGAAGTTGCGGCCCTTGAGCCTACAGAAGAAAAGCTTGACTATGAGGGGGAAGAAAGCCTTGATCAGACACATGCTTCTCAATTAACT